>WNFK01158524.1_pt1 | contig 40905 bp, 41 predicted proteins | sample 5400281 | NCBI WGS metagenome assembly WNFK01 (sample SAMN13153350, study PRJNA577476) | soil metagenome | isolation source: 20 cm soil on Douglas fir-dominated hillslope | place: USA:California | collected 2013-09-17
CGAGGTGGACACCTGCACGACCACGCTCGTCCACGGGCTGCTCCACGGCGAGGAGCTCGACCCCGGACGCCACCGGCTGGGGACCATCGTCAAGGCCGCGACCCTGCACCAGCTGGTCGTGGCCGAGCAGGAGGGTCTCCATCGGGTCAGTGTCGTCGTCGATGTGTGATGTCTCGCATCGGAGACAGACGGGCGTCTCTCCCGTGTCATCGACACCACCCCGGAGTACTTCGCCGATACTCGACGCTATAGAAATCACATAGTTTCCGATCGGAGGGCCTCTGGCACCCTCGTTGCTATTTTCCGGTTGCGGTCTATGCGACAGCATACGATTCGCAAGCCGGTCGGCATCGAAGGCATCGGCCTCCACTCGGGCAAGGTCGCCCGGATCACTCTCTCTCCAGCGCCCGCTGATTCGGGCGTCGTGTTCCGGGCGCGCGCCACGGGCGAGCGGATCCCGGCGCGAGCCGACAGCGTCGTCAACTCGCACTACGCGACCACGGTCGGCGTGAACGGCACGCGGATCCAGACGGTCGAGCATCTGATGGCGGCCGTCTCGGGGTTCGGCGTCGACAATCTCGAGATCGAGGTGGACGGGCCCGAGATCCCGGCGCTCGACGGAAGCGCCAAGCCGTTCGTGGCGCTGCTCTCGCTCGCCGGCCGCGTCCAGCAGTCGGCGCGGCTGCGGCCGCTGACGATTCCGTGCCCGCTCCGGGTCGGCGACAACGGCCGATGGATGCAGATCGTTCCATCGGACGCGTTCCGCATCAGCTACACGCTCGACAACGAGCACCCGGCGATCGGGACGCAGGTCCTGTCGTGGACGCCGACCGAGCGGTCGTTCGTCGAGGACTTCGCGCCGGCCCGCACCTACGGCTTCCTGAAGGACCTCGGGCTCATGCGGAAAAACGGCCTGGCGCGGGGAGGCTCCCTGGACAACGCGATCGTGCTCGGCAACCGGGGCGCGCTGACCGGCCTGCGCTACCGCGATGAGTTCGTCCGGCACAAGATCCTCGACCTCCTCGGGGACCTCGCTCTCCTGGGCCGCCCGCTCCAGGGGCACGTCATCGCCCGGAACGGCGGCCACGCGCTCAATCTCGAGCTGGTGCTCGCGATCCAGCGAGCCGTCGGGCTCGAGCGGCGGGCCGTGCTCGAGGCCGCCGCGGCCTTGGAGAACGGCGTGCGTCACGAGAGCTTCGTTCCGGCCCCCGGCCTCGCCGCGATCTAAGCCGCCCGTTCGGCCTGTATCCCCGCTATATAATGGGCCGTTCGCCGTATGCGTGGCCTGCGGCTCGTCAATCACCTCGGTGCGGCGGCGATGGTGCTGGCTGTTGCGGCGCCCGCCCGCGCCGAACTGCGTATCAGCGACCTGGACGTTTTTCTCAACGACCATGAAGTGACCGTCCACGTCGTGCTGCTGGGGGTGCTGCCCGCCGGCCTCTCCGAGGGCATTCAAAGCGGAATCCCCGCCCACATCCGCCTCGACATCGAGCTCTGGCAATATCAGCGCATGCTCCCCGATCGGCTGCTCGTCACGAAGACCGTCGAGCGGGCGCTCGCGTACAACGTCGTCACTCGAGAATTCAAGGTGGCGGCGCTCAAGGGGGAACCGCGCCTGGTCCACACCACGCGCGACCTCCGGGACGCGCAGCGGGTCCTCTCCGACATCCGGGGCGTCAAGATGACGCCCGCCGCGGATCTCGATCCGAACGCCGTCATCTACGTGCGCGTCAACGCCACCACGGCGCTGAACGGCGAGAATACCTTCGTCGCGCGCATGAACGGCATGGCCGAGCAGACGACACGGCAGTCCGACTACCGGACGATCCAGCGGATCCAGTAATGCCACTGCTGAGCGACGACCACCGGCGCAAGCGCAACCTGATCATCGTCGCCGGGTTCCTCGTCCTGGTGGGGGCGGCGAACCTCCTGGATGTCGGCGTCTACGCCCCCGACCTGCCGCTCGCGTCGAACATCGCCGTCTTCGCCCTGCTCAATCTGAACCTGATCGTGCTGCTGCTCCTGGTGCTGCTGCTCTTCCGCAACCTCGTCAAGCTGTGGTTCGAGCGGCGCGAGCAGGTGATCGGCGCCAAGTTCAAGGCGAAGCTGGTGATGGCGTTCCTCACCCTCTCCCTCGTCCCGTCGATGCTGATCTTCCTCATCGCGTCGAACTTCATCACCAAGTCGATCGAGGGATGGTTCAAGCCCCAGGTGGAGCGGCCGCTGGATCAGGCGCTGGCGGTGGCGCAGACGTACTACGCGAACCTCGAGCGCACGGCGCTCCGCCACGCCCAGCACATCGGCCGCGTGATCGATCGCGACGGGCTCCTCGCCGATTCACGGCGGGAGGCGCTGGCGGCCTACCTCGTCGAGCAGCAGGACCGGCTCGGGATCAGCGCGATCACCGTCTTCGGCACGCAGGGCCAGGAGCTGGAACTGCGGCAGGGCATCGCCGGGCAGGAGCTCACCACGGTGCGCGAGCTCGCCTCCGGCGACCTCGTGGAGGCGGTCGTTCCGATCTGGGTGACGAAGGCCGGCGAGCGCCGCGTGGTCGGGGTGGTCGTGGTGGGTACCCATGTCACCGACCGCCTCGAGGCGCGCGTGCGCGGCATCTCGCAATCGTTCCGAGAATTCAAGCAGCTCAAGCTCCTGAAGACGCCGATCAAGGGCATCTACATCCTGCTCTTCCTGTTGATGACCCTGATCGTCGTGTTCTCGTTCACGTGGTTCGGCCTCTACCTGGCGCGCGGGATCACCGGCCCCATCGAGCAGCTCGCCGAGGGCACGCGCGAGGTCGCCGCCGGCAACCTCGCCTACAAGGTGCCGACGCGCGGCGACGACGAGATCGGCGTGCTCGTCCAGTCGTTCAACCGGATGACCGACGATCTCGCCAAATCGAAGCGGCAGCTCGAGGAGGCCTACCTCGACCTGTCGGACAAGCACACGGAGCTCGAGGATCGCCGCGTCTACATCGAGACCGTCCTCGAGGCCATCACCACCGGCGTCATCTCCTTCGACCCGCTCGGGCGCCTCACGACCATCAACCGCGGCGCCGCCCGCATGCTCGGCGTCAACGAATCGACGGCCGTCGGACGCTTCCTCGAGGACGTCTTCGCGGGCCCCGAGCTGCGGGCCGTGGTGGCGCAGGTGCACCGGACGCGGCGGCCCCGGGCCGCCAGCACCGAGCTCGAGTTCCAGCTGCGCCGGAGCGGCGCCACGCTCTCGCTGCTCGCCTCCGCGACGGCGCTGCGCGGCCCCGACGGCGAGTACACTGGGGCCGTGGTGGTGCTCGATGACCTGACGGAGCTCCTGAAGGCCCAGCGCGTGGCGGCGTGGCGCGAGGTGGCGCAGCGGATCGCCCACGAGATCAAGAATCCGCTCACGCCGATCCAGCTGTCGGCCCAGCGCCTGCGACGGCGCCTGGCCCGCACGCCGGGCGAGGAGCGTCTGGTGCTGGAGTGCACCGAGACGATCATCCACGAGGTCGAGGGCCTCAAGCACCTGGTCGACGAGTTCTCGCGGTTCGCGCGCATGCCCGTGCTGACGCCGCGCCCCACCGACGTGCGCCAGATCATCGAGGGCGTCGCGAGCCTCTACCGCGAGTCGCATCCGGCGCTGTCGATCACGACGCGGCACGCCGACGACCTGCCGCTGCTCGAGGTCGACCCCGATCACATCAAGCGCGCCGTCCTCAATCTCGTCGACAACGCGGTCGAGGCGATCGGCGACAGCGGGGTCGTACGCGTCGAGACGGTACACGTGCCGGAGACCGGCCACGCCCGGATCATCGTGGCCGACAACGGCCCCGGCATCAGCTTCGAGGATCGCGAGCGGCTCTTCCTCCCCTATTTCTCCACCAAGGTCTCGGGCATGGGCCTGGGGCTGCCGATCGTGCACGAGATCGTGACCGAGCACGGCGGGACGATCCGGGTCGAGGACAACGAGCCGACCGGGACGCGCTTCGTCATCGAGGTGCCGGTGTCGCGCACCGCCGCCCCGGTCGAGGCATCCTAGAATGACCGACGCGCTGGGAGGGTGACGTGGCCGGCGAGCACATCTTGATAGTCGACGACGAGCCGGCCATCCGGTCGACCCTTCGCGACGTGCTGGAAGACGAGGGGTATCGGGTCTCGGCGGTCGGCGGCGGTGCCGACGCGCTGCGCTTCTTCGCCGACGAGCTGCCGGATCTGACCTTTCTCGACATTTGGATGGACCGCATGGACGGTCTCGAGACCCTCGCCGAGATCAAGCGGTCGCGACCGGAGGCCGTCGTCGTGATGATCTCCGGCCACGGTACGATCGAGACGGCGGTGAAGGCCACGCGCCTGGGCGCGTACGACTTCGTCGAGAAGCCGCTCTCCCTCGAGAAGATCCTGGTGACGGTCAACCGCGGCCTGGAGCACGCGCGCCTCGAGCGCGAGAACGCGTCCCTGCGCGCGAGCCTCGATCAGCGGGCCGAGATCATCGGCGAGAGCGCGGCGATCCGGGCCCTCGTCGAGCAGATCGCGACCGCCGCGCCGACCAACGGCCGCGTCCTGATCCACGGTGAGAACGGCAGCGGCAAGGAGCTGGTCGCCCGCACGATCCACCTCCGCTCCGTCCGTAACGGGCGCCCGTTCGTCGACGTCAACTGCGCCGCGATCCCCGAGGACCTGATCGAGTCCGAGCTATTCGGCCACGAGAAGGGCGCGTTCACCGGCGCGCTCGCCCGGCGCCACGGCAAGTTCGAGCTGGCCGATGGCGGCACGCTGTTCCTGGACGAGATCGGCGACATGAGCCTGAAGACCCAGGCGAAGGTCCTGCGCTCGCTCGAGGAGCAGGCCTTCGAGCGGGTCGGCGGCAAGGACACGATCAAGGTCGACGTGCGGGTCATCGCCGCGTCCAATCGCGACCTCCCGACGCTCATCCGCGAGGGCCGCTTCCGCGAGGACCTCTACTACCGCTTGAACGTGATCCCGATCGAGGTGCCGGCCCTGCGAACCCGCAAGGACGACATCCCGGCGCTGGTGAGCAATTTCATCAGCCAGTTCTGCGCCGAGAACGGCAAGCACGCCAAGACGCTGTCGAGCGAGTCGATGGGCTATTTCCTCACCTACGACTGGCCGGGCAACGTCCGCGAGCTGCGCAACATGGTCGAGCGGCTCGTCATCATGGCCCCCGGGGGCGTCATCACGGCCGACGACCTGCCGGCGCCCCTGCGTCCGAAGGAGGCGGCGGCCCCGGCGGGCGAGGCGCGCGCCCGGTCGCTCAAGGACGCCCGGGACAACTTCGAGCGCTCCTTCATCATTGCCGAGCTCCGGATCAACGACTGGAACGTGACGCGGACCGCGGATCGGCTGGGTATCGAGCGCAGCCACCTCTACCGCAAGCTCAAGGCCTACAACATCAATCCCCCGAGGCGGGACTCCTAGCTCCGCCCACTACGGGTACGGGCGGCCGTCCACGAACACGCGGGTGAGGAACGGGCGGCCACCCGCTGCCAGCGCGATTTCCGCCTCGAACTTCCCGCCGCGCGGCAGCACGCCGCGGCCCTCCGGTACGTAGAGCCGCTCGATCCCGTAGACGATGTGGACCTCCGGGCCCCGGGCCGTCGTGCTGAGCGTCTGCACGCGGCCGACGATCACGCGTTGCCCCGGCCCCGGCGCCACCGGTGCGCGGTTCGCGGCGGCCAGCGCGTAGACGTTGTCCTGGGGAGCCAGCGTCACCCAGACGCGGTCCCCGTAGTCGGGCCGGCCTCCGGCAATCGTCTCGAGCGGAATATCGGCGATCACGTACTGGAGCCACACGTAGTCGCCACGCAGCAGGTCGCGCGGGTCGCGCTGGACGACCTCGAGCCTGATTCTGGCGGCGCTGGCGAGCTCCCATTCGAGACTCGCCGACCAGCCGACCAGCACCAGGGCCTGTAGAACGACGGCCGCGATGAACAGCCCGCGCCGCACCTACGCGCTCCCCCGCGGCGCCGTGGCCCGCGCGGTGACCCGGCGCCGCAGCAGCTCGAGCGCCCCGCCGAGCGCGATGACGAACAGGCCGGTGGCGGCGAACAGGGCGCTCGCCTGGAGCATCGTCCCGACGAGCTCGACGTAGCGCGCGACCGCGTCCACCCCGATCCAGATGACCCCCCAGTTGATCCAGGCCGATCGATCCCAGCGCGCGCCGTACAGGATGAGCGCCAGGGCCACGACGAGGAGGATCGCCCAGTTCGTCCAGCCGAGCACGCGAAAGACGTCGGCGGCGGCGCGGTGAATGAGCTGCAGCGTCACGGCGAAGAGATAGACGAGCACGAGGAGGAGCGCCGCCGCGGGCCCGGCGCGGACGACGGGGCGATCGTGCGGAAGACGGAACGACGCGACGCCGACCGCCACCGCCGCGAGCCCGATCAGAACCAGCACCGCCACCGGCCAGCGCGTGGCCTCCCCGGAGCTCCACCAGGCGCCGAGCTGCCTGAGCAAGCCGAGCGGAACCATCGCGACGAGAATCGTCAGCAGCCCGAGCTGTTCGAGGAGCTGGCGCGCCCGGCGGAACTCCCCGTCGCCGTGGAGCGCGCCGAGAGCCCATACCAGGACGCCGGCCGCGCCGAACGCTACGGCGCCGAGGCTTCCGTTCGAATAGATGTCGCGGCCGAGCCAGGTCATACGATCGAGGACGAACATCCAGAACCACACCGAGGCGCCGAGCCAGCCGAGCGCAATGAGCGCGATCGACGGGAGCACATAGGCCGCGGGCAGGAGAAGCGCCCACCACAGGAGGACGGCGTCCGACTCGCCCCCGGCCAGGTTGTAGATCTGGCCGAGGAGCGCGATGCCGACCAGGAAGAGCCCGCCGCCCAGCACGAAGAGCCCCTCGCCCATCAGCCCCTGGCCGCGGGCGCGGAGGACGAGGCCGCCGGCGTACGCGCCGAGGAGCAAAGTCAGCACGCCGGCGAGCTTGGCCCAGCGCGGGATCTCGTGCCAGTTGTGCGCGACGAGGAGAGCGGCGGCGAGGACGACGAGCGCGCCGCCGAGCACCGAGAAGATCACGATGGGCCGCTGGAACCAGCGGCCGGACTCCGGATAGCGCGCGAGAATCGTCTCGGCTTGCTGAGCGGTCACGACGCCGTCGCTGACCCAGCTTGGCGTCTCCTGCCGCAGGCGTCGCATGAAGCTCGGGGCCATGACCCGACGTGCCCTCCGCTCGCCACTCTAGCGCCCCGCGACTTTCGCCGGAGAAGAAATCGGCGTACTGTCCCCGCGTGCTCGACCTCGTGCTGCGCAATTGCCGCCTGCCGGAGCGCGACGATCCGGCCGATCTGGCGATCGCCGACGGGCGCATCGTGGCCGTCGGCCCTTGCGCCGGCACCGCCCGCGAGGCGCTCGACGTCGACGGACGCCTCGTCACTCCCGGCCTCGTCGAGGCGCACATTCACCTCGACAAGGCGCTCCTGACCGACCGGGTGTCCGGCTCGGCGGGCACGGCTGCCGAGGCGATCCGGCTCACCGGCCAGGCGAAGCGGGGCTTCACCGCCGCCGACATCGCGGGACGGGCGCGGCGCGTGCTCGACATGGCCGTGCCGGCGGGGACGACGACGATGCGGGCGCACGTCGAGGTCGATCCGATCGTCGGCCTGATCGGCATGGAGGCGATGCTCGCCCTCAAGCGGGAGTACGCGCCGGCCCTCGACATCCAGCTCTGCGCCTTCGCCCAGGAGGGAATACTCCAGGCGCCGGGGACGGAGACGCTGCTCCGGCGCGCTCTCGAGATGGGCGCCGACCTGGTGGGCGGCTGCCCCTACAACGACACCGACGCCGTGCGGCACATCGAGATCGTGTTCGCGCTCGCGCGCGAGTTCGGAGTCGACGCGGACTTCCACGTGGATTTCTTCGACGAGCCCGAGCACCTGCACGTGCGTGAGATCGTGCGTCAGACCGAGCGCCTGGGCTGGCAGACGCGCGTGGCGGTCGGCCACCTCACCGAGCTGGCCGCGCTGCCACTCGCCGAGCAGGCGGCGTTGACGGCCGACCTCGCCCGGGCCGGGATCGGAGTGATCAGCCTTCCGCTGACCGATCTCTATCTGATGGGACGGGGCGACGAGCGGAACGTCCGGCGCGGTCTCACGCCGATCCGCCGGCTGCTCGAGGCCGGCGTCCCGGTCGCGCTGGCATCCAACAATATCCGGAACCCGTTCACCCCGATCGGCACGGCCGACCCCGCCCATCTGACGTTCGTCGGCGCCGTCGCCGCCCACATGGGGACCCCCGACCTCATGCGCGAGCTCGTGGCCGCCATCACGACGTATCCGGCGCGCATCCTGAACCTGCGTGACTACGGCTGCGCCGCCGGGTGCCGGGCCGATCTGGTCGTGTGGGAGTGCGAGCGGCCGGAGGAGATCGTGACGTCGCTGCCGGCGCGCCGTCTCGTGGTGAAGACCGGGCGCGTCAGCGTCGAGCACGAGCGGCGGATCGTCGAGCGCTGGCGCTCCGGAAACGCGCGTGAGGCTCGGCGAGGTTGACACCGCCGGAGGGCGCCGTGTAGAGTGACATCTGTCGATTGACGCGCCTTTCCTTTAAGCGAGCCCCGCGAGGCCCGCAAGGAGAGAAGAAGATGGGCAGCCCCGCACCACGCCACCGCGAGAAGGCGCAAGTTCTCGACGAGATCGCCCTCGACCGGGCCCTCACCCGCATCGCCCACGAGATCCTCGAGCGGAACGGCGGCGCCAAAGACCTGGCCTTCGTCGGGCTGCGTACGCGCGGCGTGAGCCTGGCGCACCGGCTGTCCGAGAAGATCGCCCAGATCGACGGCACGACGCTCCCGGTCGGGGCGCTCGACATCACCCTCTACCGCGACGATCTCGGCATGCGCGGCACGCCGGTCATCCGCGGCACGGACATTCCGTTCTCCATCAAGGCCAAGACGGTGATCCTCGTCGACGACGTCCTCTTCACCGGCCGCACGATCCGCGCGGCGCTCGACGCGATCATCGACCTCGGGCGGCCCACGGCGATCCAGCTCGCGTGCCTGATCGACCGCGGGCACCGCGAGCTGCCGATCCGGCCGGATTACATCGGCAAGAACCTGCCGACGTCGCGTCGGGAGAGCGTGGCGGTCCGGCTGCGAGAGCACGACGGCGAGGACCGCGTCGTCATCGAGGAACCCGAGGAGGCCTAGGATGGGCTGGACCCGCAAGGATCTGCTCACGATGCGCGACCTCGAGGCGGGCGAGATCGTCTTGCTGGTGGACACCGCCGCGTCGCTCCAGGAGATCGCCGGGCGCGAGATCAAGAAGGTCCCGGCGCTTCGCGGCAAGACGGTCGTCAACCTTTTCTACGAGTCGTCCACGCGGACGCGCACCTCGTTCGAGATCGCCGGTAAATGGCTCTCGGCGGACGTCATCAACTTCTCGGCGAGCGTGTCGAGCACGAGCAAGGGCGAGAGCTTCGTCGACACCGCGAAGAACATCGCCGCGATGAGCCCCGACGTGGTCGTCGTCCGCCACTCGTCGGCCGGGGCCGCCGAGCTCCTGGCCCGCCAGCTGCCCTGCTCCATCGTGAACGCCGGCGACGGCGCCCACGAGCACCCCACGCAGGCGCTCCTCGATCTCCTGACGATCCGCGAGAAGAAGGGCCACTTCGAGGGGCTCCACGTGGCGATCGTGGGCGACATCGCCCACAGCCGGGTCGCGCGCTCGAACATCCACGGCATGCGCAAGCTCGGAATGACCGTCACCGTCGCCGGGCCGCCGACGCTCATCCCGCCCTTCGTGCAGGAGCTGGGCGCGAAGGTGAGCTACCGCCTGGAGGACGCGATCGGCGACGTGGACGTGATCATGATGCTCCGCCTGCAGCAGGAGCGCATGACGGAGGGTCTGATCCCGTCGCTCCGCGAGTACTCGCGCTTCTGGGGGCTCACCCTCGACCGGCTGGCGAAGCACGCGCGGCCCGACGTCCTGATCATGCATCCCGGGCCCGTGAATCGCGGCGTCGAGCTGTCGCCCGAGGTCGCCGACGGTCCGTACTCCGTCATCCTCGACCAGGTGTCGCGGGGCGTGGCCGTGCGCATGGGTGTCCTGCTCCTCCTCGCCGGCCGGAAGGGAGGCGACGGAGCATGAGCCTCCTGCTCCGGGGCGGCCGCGTCATCGACCCGGCGAACAATCTCGACGCCGTGCAGGACGTCCTGCTCGCGCACGGCAAGATCGAGCGGCTCGGCCGGAGCCTCGAGGCTCCGGAGGGCACCGAGATCGTGGACGCGAGCGGCAAGATCGTTTGCCCGGGCTTCATCGACATGCACGTTCACCTGCGCGAGCCGGGCTACGAGTACAAGGAGACGGTGGCGACGGGAACGCGGGCCGCCGCCGCGGGCGGGTTCACTGCCGTGTGCTGCATGGCGAACACGAATCCCGTCAACGACAACGGCGCGGTCACCGACTACATCCTCGCCAAGGCGAAGGTCGAGGGCGTGGTGCGCGTCTATCCGATCGGCGCCGTCACCCGCGGCCTGCGCGGCGAGGAGCTGGCCGAGCTGGCCGAGCTCGCCGAGTCGGGTTGCGTCGCCTTCTCCGACGACGGCCGCTGCGTGATGAACTCGGGCCTGTACCGGCGCGCCATGGAGTACACGCTGCCGTTCGGCGCGCCCCTCATCAGCCACGCCGAGGACGCCTCCCTGAGCCGCGGCGCGTCGATGAACGAGGGCGTCGTCTCCACCGAGACAGGCCTGCCCGGCCAGCCGGCCGCCGCCGAGGACGTGATGGTGGCCCGCGACGTCCTTCTCGCGGAGCTGACGGGCGCGCACGTGCACATCGCCCACGTCTCCACGGCCGGCGCCGTCCGTCTCATCCGCGACGCCAAGGCCCGGGGAGTCCAGGTGACGGCCGAGGTGACGCCGCATCATCTGGTGCTGACCGAGGACGCCGTGAGAACCTGGGATCCGAACACCAAGATGGCCCCGCCGCTCCGGACCAAGCGCGACGTGGAGGCGCTGCTCGAGGCGCTCGCCGACGGCACGATCGATTGCATCGCGACCGATCACGCCCCGCACGCCCTCTCCGAAAAAGAGGGCGAGTTCGACCGCGCGGCCTTCGGCATCGTGGGGCTGGAGACGGCGGTCGCCGTGCTGCTCGACCGGCTGGTGCGGCCCGGGCTCCTGCCGCTCGCGACGCTGATCGCCAGGTGGAGCCGCGATCCGGCCCGACTGCTCAATCTGCCCGGCGGAAACCTCGCGCCCGGCGCCCCGGCGGACGTCACGATCCTCGATCCCGACGCGGAAACGGTCGTCGACCCCTCGCGCTTTCGTTCGCGAAGCCGGAATACGCCGTTCGGCGGCTGGACCCTTCGGGGTGCGCCGTGGATGACGCTCGTGGGCGGCAACGTCGTGCGGGCATGAGCGAGTGCGCCTGGCTCGTCCTCCGTGACGGCCGCACGTTCAGGGGCCGCCCGCTCGGCGCGGTCGGGGACGCCGCGGGCGAGGTCATCTTCAATACCGCGATGTCGGGGTACCAGGAAATCCTCACCGATCCGTCCTACCGGGGACAGATCGTCGCCATGACTTACCCGATGATCGGCAACTACGGCGTCAACACCGAGGACGTCGAATCGCGCCGGCCCTGGGCCAACGGCTTCGTCGTGAAGGAGGCCTCGTCCGTGGCGTCGAATTTTCGCGCCGCCACCGGCCTCGACGAATACCTCCGCCACCACGGGATCGTGGGGATCCAGGACATCGACACGCGCGCGTTGACGCGCCACCTGCGCGACCACGGCGCCCAGGACGGCATCATCTCCTCCGTCGAGGCCGAGCCCGCGCGCCTCCTCGAGCGCACCCGCGCCCTGCCCGGATTGGTCGGCCGCGACCTGGTGGCCGAGGTGACGGCCGCGGCGCCGTACACGTGGTCGGAAGGCACGTGGGAGCTCTCGCGCGGCTACGTGGCGCCGCCCGCGCCGCGGTTCAGCGTGGTCGCGTACGACTGCGGGATCAAGCTCAACATCCTGCGCCAGCTTTGCGCGGCCGCGTGCGACGTGACGGTCGTGCCTGCCGCGACGCCGGCGGCCGAAGTGCTCGCCCGGAAGCCCGACGGCGTCTTTCTCTCCAACGGTCCGGGCGACCCGGAAGGCGTGCCGTACCTGATCGAGTCCGTACGGAGGCTCCTGGGGCGCGTGCCGATCTTCGGCATCTGCCTCGGTCACCAGATCCTCGGCCTGGCGGCCGGCGGACGCACGTACAAGCTACCGTTCGGTCACCACGGCGCGAACCATCCGGTCAAGGACACCACGACCGGCAAGGTCGAGATCACCGCGCAGAACCACGGCTTCGCGGTCGACCCCGCGTCGGTCACTTCACTCGGCTGGGAGCCGACGCACCTCAACCTCAACGATGGCACCTGCGAGGGGCTCCGCCACCGCGAGTGGCCGGTGTTCTCGGTCCAGTACCACCCCGAGGCCTCGCCCGGACCGCACGACGCCAACTATCTCTTTCGCCGCTTCACGGACCTCATGACCAGGAAGGGAGGCTGAGCGCGTCATGCCCAAATACCTGATCTCGTACCGGAAGACCGAGGGAGGGGGCCAGAAGCCCGAGTGGACCTCGTTCACCGCGCAGCACGAGACCGCACTCGAGTCGCACGCGATCCGCGAGCGGGTCGACCGGCGCACGAGCGTGCTGGGCGAGCAGCTCTGGGGCAGTGGCGAAGTCGCGTGGATCGGCAGCGGCCGCCTCGACGACGTGCTCTACCGCCGCGAGGAAGCGGCGCCGGAGACGTCGATCGTGTACGGCCTGGTGGAGGAATAGCCGCCGCCGGCGCGGGAGCGCGATGCCCAAGCGAACCGATCTCAAGCGCATCCTGATCATCGGCTCCGGGCCGATCGTCATCGGTCAGGCGTGCGAGTTCGACTACTCGGGCACCCAGGGCTGCCGCGCGCTGCGTGAAGAGGGCTTCGAGGTCGTCCTGGTGAACTCGAACCCGGCGACCATCATGACCGACCCCGAGCTGGCGGACCGGACTTACATCGAGCCGCTGACGCCCGAGTCGGTCGCGAAGATCATCGAGCGGGAGCGGCCGCAGGCGCTCCTGCCGACGCTGGGCGGCCAGACGGCGCTCAACATCGCGGTCGCGCTGGCGGAGGACGGCACGCTCGCCCGGCTGGGCGTCGAGCTCATCGGCGCCAAGCTCGACGCGATCAAGAAGGCCGAGGACCGGGCGCTCTTCAAGCAGGCGATGGAGCGCATCGGGCTGGCGCTGCCCCGCTCCGGGCACGCCCGCAACCTCGACGAGGCGCGCGCCGTCGCGGCGCAGGTCGGCTTCCCCGCGATCATCCGTCCCTCCTTCACCCTCGGCGGCACCGGCGGCTCGATCGCCTATTCGGCCGAGGAGCTCGAGGGCGCGGTGCGGTGGGGTCTGCAGATGTCCCCGGTCGGCACGGTGCTGGTCGAGGAGTCCGTGATCGGCTGGAAGGAATTCGAGCTCGAGGTCATGCGCGACCTCGCCGACAACGTCGTCATCATCTGCTCGATCGAGAACGTCGACGCGATGGGCGTGCACACCGGCGACTCGGTGACGGTGGCGCCCGCGCAGACCCTCACCGACAAGGAATACCAGCTCATGCGCGACGCCGCCATCGCGATCATCCGCGAGATCGGCGTCGAGACCGGCGGCTCCAACATCCAGTTCGCGGTGAACCCCGCGGACGGCCGGCTGGTCGTGATCGAGATGAACCCGCGCGTGTCGCGCTCCTCGGCGCTCGCGTCCAAGGCAACCGGCTTCCCGATCGCGAAGATCGCCGCCAAGCTGGCGGTCGGGCTGACGCTCGACGAGATCCGCAACGACATCACGCGCGAGACGCCGGCGTCCTTCGAGCCCGCCATCGACTACTGCGTGGTGAAGTTCCCGCGCTGGGCGTTCGAGAAGTTCCCGGAGGCCGACCGCACGCTGACGACCCAGATGAAGTCCGTCGGCGAGGTCATGGCGATCGGGCGCACGTTCAAGGAGGCCTTGCAGAAGTCGATCCGCTCGCTCGAGCAGGACCGCTGGGGCCTCACGCTCGGCCGGACGCCCGACGACGCGGAGCTGCGCCGCCTGCTGCAGGTCCCGAACCCCGACCGGATCTTCGCCATTGGCGACGCGTACCGGGCCGGGTTCACCACCGAGACGATCCACGCGCTCACGCGCATCGATCCCTGGTTCCTCGACAACATGCGGGAGATCGTCGCCTTCGAGCCGCGCATCGCCGAGTCGGCGCTGGCCGACCCGGACGTGTTGCGGCGGGCCAAGCAGCTCGGGTTCGCCGACCGGCGCATCGCCGAGCTCGCCGGTACCTCGGAAGCGACCGTCCGCGCCCGCCGGCGCGAGGTCGGTGTTCTGGCCACCTTCAAGACGGTCGACACGTGCGCCGCCGAGTTCGTCGCCCACACGCCGTACCTCTATTCGACGTACGAGGACGAGGACGAGGCGCCGCCGACCGCCCGGCCCAAGGTCGTCATCCTGGGCTCCGGACCCAACCGGATCGGCCAGGGCGTCGAGTTCGACTACTGCTGCGTCCACGCCGCGTTCGCGCTGCGCGATCTCGGGGTGGAGGCGATCATGGTCAACTGCAACCCCGAGACCGTCTCGACGGACTACGACACGTCGGATCGGCTCTACTTCGAGCCCCTGACGCTCGAGGACGTCCTCAACATCGTCGAGCGCGAGCACCCGCTCGGCGTCGTCGTGCAGTTCGGGGGTCAGACCCCGTTGAAGCTCGCCGTGCCACTGCGCGACGCGGGGGTTCCGATCCTCGGCACCTCGCCCGACGCGATCGACCGGGCCGAGGATCGGCAGCGCTTCAACGAACTCATCACCGAGCTCGGCCTTCGCCAGGCCGCCGGCGCCACCGCGCGCTCGCTGGCCGAGGCTCGGGCGATCGTGACAAAGATCGGCTTTCCGGTCCTGGTGCGCCCGTCCTACGTCCTCGGCGGGCGCGCGATGCGGATCGTCTACGACGATCAGGATCTCGGCGAGTTCATGCACGAGGCCGTGCAGGTGTCGCCCGAGCACCCGGTCCTCATCGACAAGTTCCTGGACGACGCGATCGAGATCGACGTGGACGCGGTGGCGGACGGCACGCGGGTGCTCGTGGGCGGCGTGATGGAGCACATCGAGAAGGCCGGGATCCACTCGGGCGACGCCGCCTGCGCGCTGCCACCGTACTCCCTGTCGGAGGACGAGATCCAGGTCCTCCGCAGCCAGACGCGGGCGCTCGCGCTGGCCCTCGGGGTCGTCGGGCTCATCAACGTGCAGTTCGCCATCCAGAACGACACCGTGTACGTGCTGGAGGTGAACCCGCGCGCCTCCCGGACCGTCCCGTTCGTCTCCAAGGCGATCGGGCTGCCCCTCGCCAAGATCGCGACGCGGGCCGCGCTCGGCGAGTCGCTGGAGCGCTGGCTCGCGTGGGACGGACGTGAACTGCCCCACATCGCCGTGAAGGAATCGGTCTTCCCGTTCGTCAAGTTCCCCGGGGTGGACACCGTGCTCGGACCGGAGATGAAGTCCACGGGCGAGGTGATGGGCCTCGACCATGACTTCCGCAAGGCCTACCTCAAATCGCAGATCGCCTCCGGCCTGTCGATGCCCATCTCGGGCAAGATCTTCATCTCCGTGCGCAGCCGCGACCAGCGGGCGGTGGCGCCGCTGGCGCGCCGGCTGATCGATTTCGGCTTCACGCTGGTGGCGACGCCGGGCACGGCCCGCGTGCTGGGGCGCTACGGCATGACGGTGGAGACCACCCACAAGGTCGGCGAGGGCTATCGCCCGAACGTGATCGACCTCATGCGGCAGGGCGAGATCGCGCTCGTCATCAACACGCCGGCCGACGGCCGGGCCCGGAGGGACTCGGCCATCATCCGGCGGACGGCGGTCGCCCAGGACATCCCCCACTACACGACCCTGGACGGCGCGCAGGCCGCCATCGGCGCGATCGAGGCCCTGCTGAAGGGCGAGTATCGCGTCCAGAGCTTGCAGGAGTACCACGCTGGCCTCGCCTAGCGCGGCCGACCGTCTGCTGGTGGCGCTCGACGTCCCGAGCCTGGACGAGGCGGAGTCGCTGCTCGCGCGCCTCGAGGGGCTTCTCACCGGATGCAAGATCGGCTCGCAGCTCTTCACGGCCGCGGGGCCGGCGGCGATCGAGCGCGCCCGCAAGCGGGGCTTTCGCGTCTTCCTCGATCTGAAGTACCACGACATCCCCAACACGGTGAGCGCCGCGGTCCGCGAGGCGACGCGTCACGGCGTCTTCATGCTCAACCTCCACGCGAGCGGCGGCCTGGCGGGAATGCGCGCCGGCGCGGAGGCGGCGGCGAAGGCGGCCCGCGATTTCGGGATACCGCGACCGCTCTGTCTCGGCGTGACCGTGCTGACGAGCCTCGATCGAACCTCGCTCCATCGCGAGGTGGGCGTGCCGGCGAGCGTCGAGGCCCACGTGCTCCATCTGGCGGCAATCGCCCGCGAGGCGGGCCTCGACGGCTGCGTCGCCTCGGCCCACGAGATCAGCCCGCTGCGGCTGGCGATGGGCGCCGGCTGGATCATCGTCACGCCCGGCATCCGCCCGAGCAGTAGCGAGCGAGGGGACGATCAGGTGCGGATCGCAACGCCGCGGCGGGCGCTGGCCGCCGGCGCCAACTACCTGGTCGTGGGGCGACCGATCACCGGCGTGCGCGATCCCGCCGTGGCCGCGAGCGCCATCCTGGCCGAGCTCTCCGCGCCGTGACGGACCGGGACACCCTCGAGCTGTACGAGGCCACCGGCGCCCTGCTGCACGGCCACTTCCGGCTCACCTCCGGCCTTCACTCCGACGTGTATCTCCAGTCCGCGCTGGTGCTGCAGCACCCGGCCCACGCCGCGGCGCTCGGCGAAGCGCTCGCGGCGCCGTTCCGGCAGGACGGCGTCGGGACGGTGCTGGCGCCGGCAATCGGCGGCATCCTGGTCGCCCACGAGGTGGCGCGCGCCCTCGGCGCGCGGGCGCTCTTCACGGAGCGTGAAGACGGAATCATGCGGCTCCGGCGCGGGTTCACGCTGCCCACCGGCGAGCGATGCCTGGTGGTCGAGGACGTGATGACCACGGGCGGCTCCATCCGAGAGGTCATCGCGTGCGCCGAGGTGCTGGGCGGCTCGGTGGTGGGCGTGGGCTCGCTGATCGACCGGAGCAGCGGCACGGCGCAATTCCCCGTGAAGGCCGCGGCGCTCGCCAGCGTGAAGGCCACGACCTGGAAGCCCGACGAGTGCCCGCTCTGTCGCGCCGGCAGTCAGGCGGTCAAGCCCGGCAGCCGTGCCTAGCAGGCTGCTGAAAAAGGCCCATCTGCTGGGCCTTTTGAGCAGCCTACCTAGCGAATCGCGGGGGGCGCTTCAGGCACTCTGGCCGTCCAGCACGCGTCCGACCAGATCGCCCAGCTCCTGCAGCGACAGGTTGGACTTCACGAAGTAGCCGGACACGCCCAGGCGGTTCACCTCGGCAATGTCCTGCTCGCGCGACGAGTTCGAGAGAATGAGCACCGGCAAGCTGCGCGTTGCCTTGTCGCCGCGGAGCGCCCGCAGCACATCCAGGCCCGAGAGCTTCGGCATCAGCATGTCGAGCAGCACGATGTCCGGCCGCTCGCTCCGGGCCAGCCGGAGCCCTTCCTCGCCGTCCACGGCGGTCGTGACCGTCAGCCCGCGCTGACGAAGGCTCGCCTCGCACGCCCGCCGCAGGAACCGATCGTCCTCCACCAGCAGAACCCGTTTGCCCGTCGTTTCCATGGAAGTCACCCGCTGACTGGGAGCGTGAAGATGAACGTCGATCCCCGGCCTTCCTGGGACTCGCACCAGACCTGGCCGTCGAGCTTCTCGACGATCAGGCGCACCAGATAGAGACCCAATCCCGTCCCCTCGGTTTCGACCGTGTGCGCGTTGTCGGCCCGATAGAACTTCTCGAAGAGCCGCGCTACGGCGCCCTTCGGAATGCCAATACCACTGTCGGTGATCGTCCAGCGGGCCGTTGCGCCCGCCGCGCGGCCGAGGGCGACCGAGATGACGCCGCCGGCCGGCGTGTACTTGATGGCGTTGGAGGTGAGATTCAGGATGACCTGGCGGAGGAGCTGCGGATCCGCCGGCACCTCCGTCGCGTCGCCCGCGCCGGTCACCGTCAGCTGGTGTCCTTTCTCGCGGATGAGCGGCGCGAGGTCGTCCAGCACGCCCTTCGTGAGCTTCGACAGGCTCGTGGGCTGGAGCGTCATGCTCAGCTTACCGCTCTCGAGGCGCGAGATGTCGAGCAGATCGTTCACCAGCCCGATGAGTCGCTCGGCGGCCGCGCGCGCATCCGCGACGTAGCTTCCGGCTTCGCCGGCCATCTCGGGCGTCTGGGCGGCGAGCTCGAGCATCCACTTGATCCCGGCCAGCGGCGTGCGGAGCTGATGGGTGACGAACGAGACGAAGTCGGTCTTCATCTGGCTCGCCTGTCGCTCGAGCGTCACGTCGCTGAGCGTCAGCGTGAGCCCGACGATGCTGCCCGCGGCGTCCCGTGTGGGCTGGGCGGTCCAGTGGACGGTGTGCCCGGTGCGCCGGAGCTCGACCTCCCCCTCGCCGCCCCGGTCCGGATCCCGCAGCAGCGCCGCGAGATCCTCGAACACGCGATCGTAGTCCGGCAAGCTGCTCCGGGCGTTGGCCAGGAGATCCGCCATGCGGGTGCCGATGACCCGGTCCGCGTCGAAGTTGAGCAGCTCGCCCGCCTGCCGATTCGCCGCCTGGATCTCCCCGGTGCGACTGACGAGCACGATGCCATCGGACGTCGAGTCGAAGATCTGCGCGAGCCGTACCCGCTGCGTCTGCGTCTCCTCGTAGAGCCCGGCGTTCTCGAGCGCCGTCGCGAGCTGGTCGGCGTAGGACGTGAGCAGGCGCGTCTCGGTGTCCGGGAACAGCTGCGGCGCCGTGTAGTAGAGCAGCAGGATCCCGAGCACCCGCTCGCGCTGGCCCACGATCGGAAACGCCGCGATCGAGCGCACGCCGTGCGCGATGTTCGCGGGATGGACGAAGTCGGGGTGCTTCGTGACGTCACGCAGGAGCAGCGGCGCCCGCGTCTGGCGCACGTAATCGGTGATCCCGCCCCGCCGCCCGGGATCGCCGGGCTGGCCCGGCGACACCCAGTGACCGAGGCTCCGGCCGACGCTCCCGTCCTCGGCCAGGAGATGCATGCGCGCGCCGCTGGCGCCGAAGGCCTGGGCCAGCTCCTTCAGCGCGCCGCCGAGCATCGCGTCCACCTCGAGCGTGCGGTGCAGCGCGCGCGCCGCCTGGTTCAGGAGCACCAGACCGTCGGAGAGCGTCTTGGCCTCGCGCTCGCGACGCTGGGTCTCCTCGAAGTGGCGCGCGTTCTGGAGCGCGAGGGTTGCGTGGTCGGCGAGCGTGGAGACGAGCTGGACCTCGCGCGGGCTGAAGTCGTGGGGCGCGAAGAAGTAGACGACCAGAACGCCGGGCGTTTCCTCGCGGCTGACGATGGGCACCGCCAGATAGGCGCGCGGCGCCGAGGCGTCGACCAGCCGCTGGACGGCCGGCGAGTGGCGGATCCTCGGGTCCGTCAGCCGGTCGCGGGTCCACACGGGCTGGCGCTCCAGGTAGGCGCGACCGGCGATCCCCTCGCCGGGACTGAGCGCGAGACCGCGGGTCAACTCGGCCGGCAGGCGAAGCCCGCGGTGGAAGACCAGCGCCTCGCGGGCCGGGTCGTAGATGAAGACGCCGACGGCGTCGCAGCCGGTCAGCTCCATGGCCTGCTCGGCGATGACGTCGAGCAGGCGCTCGCGATCGAGGCTGGTGGCCAGCTGCCGCGTCACCGCGTAGAGCCGCGTCGCCGCCTGCTCCCGGGCGCGGGCCTCGGTATAGAGCCGGCTCTCCTCGAGCGCCATCGCGAGATTCTGGCAGAGCGAGCCGAACGGCTCGACGCTCTCCCGGCTGATCGGGCGCCGGCTCGGCTTGTTGTCGGCGCTGACGACGCCGATCACGCGCTCGCCGACGACGAGCGGCGCGACGACGAATCGCCGCGAGCGCAGGTAGGCGTGGTCGAGGAGGTGCGTCCGATCGAGCGGCAGCACCCGCGCCAGATCCTCGTCGGAGAGCACCGCCACCGGCCGTCGCGATTTCAACGCCTCGTGGTACGGCCCGGCATCCGGGGTCACCGGCAGCCGGAGATCGGGCGCGTCCGTGTCGCCGCCGGCCGTCACCAGCTCCAGCTCCGAGCCGTCGCCGGTCAGCAGGAACACGGTGACGCGGTCGAACCCGACGACCTCGCGCGCGGCGCGGACGAACGCCGCGAGTCGATCCTCGCGCTCCCAGGAGCTCTGCATCGTGATGGCGGCGTGCGAGATCCGCTCGAGCAGCGCCCGCCCCTCCTCGGTCCCGCGGAGCAGCTGCGCCTTTTCGATGGCGAGCGAGGCCTGGTCCGCCAGCGCCGACAGGAGCGCGATCTCGTCGGGCAGGAAGCGGCGCGCCCCTCGAGTGAACACGTTGAGCGTGCCGACCGTGTGGCCATGGGCGTTGAGCGGGACGCCGATGAACCCGCGATAGCCCTGCGCGAGGGCGCCCTGCTTGTGGGCGGGATCGTAGCGGGTGTCGGCGGCCAGGTCCTCGACCACGACGGGCTCTCCCCCCGCGACGACCAGGCCGGTGAGACTCTCCCCCACTTTGAGCCGCGGCCGCGCCATGACGGTCGCGGCCGATTCGGTCCGGGCGCCGACCACGAGGTCGTCGCCGTCCAGCAGGCGAATCCCCGCCGCCTCCGCGCCGACGAGCCGGGCGGCCTCGTTGACGATGATCGTCAGCACCTCCTGCGGGTCGTGGACGGCGGCCAGGTGTCGCGACACGTCGTTGAGGACCTCGAGGCGACGCTGGTTGCGCTCCGCCTGCTCGTAGAGGCGGGCGTTGCGCAGGAAGAATCCCACCTGCTCGCCGACGCGCTCGAGCCCCTGGAGATCTCGCTCGGAAAAGCGCCGGCGCGTCGTCCACCACACCAGATAGAAGCCGCCGATCACCTCGTCGTCCACGATCAGCGGCAGCAGAAGGCCCGACTGGTGCGGGAAGCTCCTGAACATCGCGTGCGTGAACCGCGCGTCCCGCGCGACGTCGTCGGTGAACACGGGCCGCCGCTCCGCCCACAGGGGCAGAAAGAAGCCCTGTTCCTTCAACGGCAGCGGGGTCGATGAGAGCGTCGCTAGATACTCCTTGGGCACGTGGTACGCGGCGACCGGCACGAGCTGACCGGTCGCCAGCTCGTGCAGATAGGCGGCGGAGGTGTCCGAGCCGAGCAGACGAGCGAGCTCGCGGCAGATCCGGCGCAGCGCCTCGCGCACGTCAAGGGTGGAGCTGACCGTCGCCGAGATCGCGGCCAGGGCTTCGCTCTCGGCCAGCCGCTCGGTCAGCTCGGCGTTGAGCCGCGCGTTGTCCTGTGCCAGCCGCCGCCGCTCGAACACCCGCGCGACGATCGCGCCGAGACGAGAGAGATCGACGGGCTTCACGACGTAGCCGGCGCTCCGGCTCTCGACCGCCCGGATCGCCGAGTCGAGGGTCGCGCGACCGGTGACCACGATGACCTCCGGCGGCACCTCAGCCCGCGCGGCCTCGGTCAGGATGGTGGAGGGGTCGATGTCGGGGAGCTCGAGGTCGATCAGCACGAGCGCGAAGCGCTCCTCGCGGACGCGACGCAGACCCTCGCCGCCGGTCGCGGCGACGGCAACCGAGTATCCCTCGCGCTCGAGGAAATCGCTCAGGTGGAGCGCGGCTTCGGGGTCGGCGTCGACGACCAGGATGGCATCCTGCTCGCCCATTCCATGAGCCTATCACCACCCAGCAATGAGCAGGCCGTTCTGCAGGAGCACGAGGACGAGCCACGCCAGCTGCACGCCGACGAAGATCACCAGCCCCCGCTCGCGTCCGGCCCGCATGTGCGCCCGGTACTCGAAGGTCGCGCCGAGCAGCGCGATCACGGCGAACGCGGGTGAGTAGTACTCGACGAGCAGACCGTACGTCCGCGCCAGGCCGCCGGCAAAGCTCCAGAGCACGTACGCGGCGAGCCACCGGGAGACGATGGACACGACGACGGAGCCGCGCGATCCCGATTTGCCGAGGAGCCGGGCGAGCGCGACGGTGGCGACGCCCAGGAGGAAGAGGACGCCCAGCGTGACGAGCGCCCAGCGAGTCACTTCCGCTCACCGCCGACGACGATGAGACGCACGAGCCACACGAGCGCGGGAGTCTAGCCCCTCGATTCGACGGTGTCAACCGCAACGTATTGACACTACAGGAAATTTCACCCTATGATCACTGGATGACACCCGTCCGCTCCGCCTCTGTCTCGACTCTTCGCAGCATGACGGGGTTCGGACGGGCTGAGGCGACCGGCGACAGCGCGACCGTAACGGCCGAGGCTCGCTCCGTCAACCATCGCCATCTCGACATCGCGCTTCGCCTGCCGAGGTCACTCGCGGCCTTCGAGATGGACGCGCGCCGGATGATCCAGTCCCGCCTCGAGCGCGGCCGGATCGACGTGGCCGTGCAGCTCGGACCGGCGCCCGGACAGTCCGCCCAGCAGGTCGCCGTCGACGCCACGCTCGCCGCGCAGTACGTCGCGCAGGCTCGGGAGCTGGGCCGCGCCGTGGGCCTCGGCACCGACGTGTCGCTCGCGTGGGTGCTCGAGCGTCCGGGCGTCGTGCGCATGCAGGAGGCCGAGACACCCGCCGGCGGGCTCGCGTGGCCCGTTCTCGCGGACGTGCTCGGCCGGGCGCTCGACGAGCTCGTGGCGTGCCGCGCGACCGAGGGCGAGGCCCTCGGCGCCGAGTTCCGCGCGCTCCACGCCGCCCTTCGCGCGCAGGTCGACGTCGTCGCGGCGCGCACGCCGGCGGCGCTGGCCCGCTACCAGGAGCGCCTCCGCGAGCGGATCGCCGCGCTCCTCGGCGAGGTCGTCGTCGACGAGGGGCGCCTCATGACCGAAGTGGCGATCTGGGCCGACAAGACCGACGTCCGCGAGGAGATGACGCGGCTGCGCGCGCACCTCGACCAGCTCCTCGTGCTCCTCGACAAGGGCGGCCCGGCCGGCCGGGCGCTGGACTTCCTGATCCAGGAGCTGAATCGCGAGGTCAACACGATCGGATCGAAGGCCGACGACCTCGAGCTCAGTCAGGCGGCGCTGGCCGCCAAGGGCATCATCGAGAAGATGCGGGAGCAGGCGCAGAACCTTGAATAGTCGCGCGAACGGCGGGAGCGGATCGGTGACGCACCTGGTGAACGTGGGGCACGGCAACGTCGTCGTGGCCGAGCAGATCGTGGCGATCGTCGCGCTGGACTCCCTGCCGGTGAAGCGCCTGATCGAGAGCGCCAAGGGCAGCACGAAGCTGGTCGACGCCACGAACGGACGGCGCACGCGCGCGGTCATCGTGACGGGCAGCGATCACCTCATCCTCTCGTCGCTCGAGCCGGCCACGCTGGCGCAGCGGCTGGTGACCGAGCGGAGCGCGGCGGGTGATTAGCCGTCGCGGCACGCTGTTCGTCGTCTCGGCGCCGTCGGGGGCCGGCAAGACGACGCTGTGCCGCGAGATCCGGCCGCGGCTGCACGACCTGGCCTACTCGGTCTCGGTCACCACGCGATCGCCGCGGCCGGGCGAGGTCGACGGCACCGACTTTCGGTTCGTCGGAGAAGCCGAGTTCCGGGCGATGCTCGCGCGCGGCGAGTTCGCCGAGTGGGCGACCGTGCACGGCAACCTCTACGGCACGCGCGCGCGCGCCCTCGAGGGGGCCCTGGGCGGCGGGCGCGACGTGCTGCTCGACATCGACACGCAGGGGGCGGCGCAGCTCCGGGCGCGGTACCCGGACGCGGTGCTGATCTTCATCCTGGCCCCGTCGGTGAAGGAGCTGGAGCAGCGGCTCCGCGAGCGGCGCTCCGACGAGGACGCCGACATCGAGCGCCGCCTGCGGCGGGCGCGCGAAGAGATCGCGCTGTGGCGGCAGTACGATTACCTCATCGTGAATCGCGATGTGAAGGAGGCCCTCGATCAGCTCGAGTCGATCATCCTGGCCGAGCGCTGTCGCGTCACCCGTCTCGGCCTCACTCTGCCCGATCTGGAGGTACGGAATTGATGGCATTCCCCTCGCTTGAAAGCGCGCTGAACAAGGTCTCGAACCGGTATCTGCTCGTCGTCCTGGCCGCGAAGCGCTCGCGTCAGCTCAACCGCGGCGCCGCGCCGCGCGTGGACAGCCGGCACAAGAAGCCGACCAGCGGCGCCCTGGAGGAGATCGCCGCGGCCAAGGTCGAGTACCGCGTCAAGGAAGCCGACGACACGCCCAAGACATGAGCCTCGACGGGCGTGAGCTGATTCTGGGCGTCACCGGGTCGATCGCGGCCTACAAGGCGGTCTACCTGCTGCGCGAGCTCGGCCGGCTCGGCGCCGGCGTCACGGTCTGTCTGTCCGAGCACGCGCGGGAGTTCGTCGGCCCGCTGACGTTCAGAACCCTGTCGGGGCGCCCGGTGCTCACCAACCTCTTCGATCCGCAAAGCCCCGATGCCGTCGAGCACGTCGCGCTCGCCGAGCGCTGCGACGCGGTCGTCGTGGCGCCGGCCACCGCGAACCTCCTCGCGAAGGCGGCCCACGGGATCGCCGACGACTTCCTGACGACGCTGCTGCTGGCAGCCCGGGCCCCGGTGCTCATGGTGCCCGCGATGGACGGCGGCATGTGGGAGCATCCGGCGGTGGTCGCCAACGTGGCCACGCTGCGCGGCCGCGGGGTCACCGTGCTCGAGCCCGATTCCGGCGCGCTCGCCTCCGGTCTGAGCGGCAAGGGGCGCTTCCCCGAGATTGCCGACATCGTCGAGACGCTGCACCGCGTCCTGGCGCCGGTCCGCGACCTCGCGAGCGACCGGGTGCTCGTCACCGCCGGTCCCACGCGCGAGCCCATCGATCCGGTGCGCTACATCTCCAACCGGTCCTCCGGCAAGATGGGCTACGGGCTCGCGGTGGCCGCGCTCCGCCGGGGCGCGGCGGTCACGCTCATCTCCGGCCCGACGGCGCTCACGCCGCCGGCCGGTGCGGTCTTCGTCCCGGTGCAGACGGCCGAGGAGATGCGCGAGGCGGTGCTCCACCATCTGGCGCACGCGACGATCGTCGTCAAGGCGGCGGCCGTCGCCGATTATCGCCCCCGGCACACCGCGAGCGCCAAGATCAAGGGCAAGCGCGACCTCACCCTCGATCTGACTCCGAATCCCGACATCCTGGCCGAGGTGGCGGCGCGGCGCACGGGCGCCTTCGTCGTGGGCTTCGCCGCGGAGACCCACGACGTCGCCGCGAACGCGCGCGCGAAGCTCGACGCCAAGGGAATCGACCTGCTGGTGGCGAACGACGTGAGCCGGTCGGGCATCGGCTTCGACGCCGACGACAACGAGGTGCTGCTCCTCGACCGCTGGGGCGGCGCGCGGCCCCTGCCGCGCATGCCGAAGACCGCCGTCGCCGACGCGATCCTCTCCCACGTCCTCGCCCTTCGCGCCGCCGTCCCGCGCAAGACTCTCGCCTAGCGCGCGATGGCAACGGGCGACGCGCGCGCCGAGCTCGCGGACGCGTTGAGCGCGCTCGGCGAGACCCTGCGCCATCATCGCGATCTGGGCGTCACCGAGGTCAGCCTCGCCGGCGACTATCTGCTCGACCCGGCCGAGGCGCTCGCCGCCCAGGAAAAGGCCGTCCAGGGCTGCCGCAAGTGCAAGCTGTGCGAGGGCCGCTCCACGGTCGTGTTCGGCTCCGGGAACCCGCGGGCAGAGCTCGTCGTCATCGGCGAGGGGCCGGGCGCCGACGAGGACGCGCAAGGGCTTCCGTTCGTCGGACGCGCGGGACAGCTCCTCACGAAGATGCTCGAGTCGCGCAAGGTCGAGCTGTCGCGCGACGAGGTCTACGTCTGCAACGCCGTCATGTGCCGGCCCCCCGGCAACCGGAATCCGGAGGCTGACGAGCTCGCCGCCTGCGCGCCGTTCCTCGCGGCCAAGCTCGCGGTGCTCCAGCCCAAGGTGGTCCTGGCGCTCGGCAGCGTGGCGACACAAACACTGCTCGGCACGCGCGAGCCCATCGGCAAGCTCCGCGGGCGCGTGCACCCCTACGGCTCCGCCGTCCTGATCCCGACCTTCCATCCCGCCTTCCTCCTGCGCAATCCCGGCGAGGAATACAAGCGGATGGCGTGGGAGGATCTCCAGCTCGCTCGACGGGAGTACGACAACCGCCGCACGCGATGACGGCGCCGGCCCGCATCGCGGACGTCGCCTTCGACGCGCCTCTCGCCCATTCGTTCTCGTATCGCGTGCCCGACGGCTGGGCGCTCCGCCCCGGCCAGCGCGCGATCGCTCCGCTGCGCGGCGCCTCGCGCGTCGGCATGGTGGTGGCCGTCCGCGACGGCGCCGATCCGCGGCTCAAGCCGCTCGATCGCCTGGTCGACCGCGAGCCCATATTCGCCCCGGCGCAGCTCGATCTCGTTCACTGGATCGCGGCGCAGAGCCTCTCGTCGCTCGGCTCGACCTGCGCCGCGCTCTTGCCGCCGCCGCCGCGAGCGGACGCCGACGCGTCGCACGAACGCGCGCCCGCCGACGCGAGCCCGACGCCGGCTCCGCCGCCTCCCGAGCTCCTGGTGGCGAACGGCCGGGAGAAGCGGCTCCTCGAGCGCCTCGAGCGAGCCAAGGGCCCGGCGCTTCTCATCGCGGCCGACGTCGAGACCGCGGCCCGGTGGGCGCAGCGGCTGGCGCGGATCGACCGCGTCGTGCGGCTCGACTCGGGCGTGGCCGACGAGGAGCGCGCCGCCGCGTGGCATCGGCTCCGTGACGGCTCGGCGCGCCTCGCCACCGGCACGCGCTCGGCACTCCTCGCGCCGCTCCCGCCGCCGGCCATCCTGGCCCTCGTCGACGAGCACGAAGCCGCGCACAAGCCCCCCGGGCCTCCGCGCATGCATTCGCGCGACGTCGCGCTCGAGCGCGCCGCGCGCGAGCCCGTCTCACTCCTGCTGACCGCGGCGACGCCGAGCGTCGAGGCGTGGTGGCGCGCCAGATCGGGGCGCGTGACGATGGCGCCGCTGGAGCCCGGCCCGTGGCCCGCCGTGAGCGTCGCCGACACGCGCGGCATCCTCCGGCGCGAGCCGCTCACGCCGCCCGTCGCCCGGGCCATCCGCGAGACGCTGGCCGCCCGGCGTCGCGTCTTCCTCGCGGTGAGCCGGCTTACCTCGTCGCTCGCGTGCGACGAGTGCGGCACGGTGGTCCGCTGCGCCCAGTGCGCGATCGCGTTCGCCTACTCGCGCGCCGCCGCCCGGCTCGTCTGCCGGCTCTGCGGCACCGCGCAGCCGCTGCCGGACACCTGCGCGGCGTGCCACGGACGGCGCCTGTCACCGTTCGGCTGGGGCGCCGAGCGCGTCGAGCACGCCGTCCGCCGCCGCTTTCCCGCCGCGCGCATCGCGCGCTGGGATCCCGACGCCGTGCGCGGCGCCCGCGGCGAGGCGCAGCGGGCGGCGGCGGCCGCCGCCGACGTCGTGATCGGCACGCGCGGGGCGCTGCGCCTCTTCGGTCCCGCGTCGCTCGGGCTCGCGGCGTTCGTCGCGCCCGACCAGCTGCTGCGCGCGCCGGACTTCCGCGCCGCCGAGCGCACGCTCGGCCTTGTCTGGGCGGCCGCCGAGCGCGTCGGCGCGGACGGCGCCCTGATCATCCAGTCGCAGAATCCCGAGCACTACGCGTTCGCGGCGGTCGCGGGTCAGGATCTCGACGAGTTCTACCGTCGCGAGCTCGAGTTTCGCGCCGAGCTCGGCTATCCGCCCTTCAAGCGCCTCGCCATCGTCACCACGCGCGCCGCCGAGACGTCCGGGACGCGCCGGCTGGCCGAAACGGTCGGCGCCGCGCTGCGCGGGCGCGCCGGGCTCACCGTCTATCCGCCGGCGGGCGAGGGAAAGGATCGCGCCCTGCGGATCGTCGTGAAGGGCGACGCCGAGCTGCCGCGCCTCCTCGAGGAGGCGCTGGGGGAGTTCAAAACGCCGCGCCCGGCGAGCCGCGGTATCATTGACGTGGAGGTCGATCCGGTCGAATGGCGGTTCTGAAAGTCTTGCGATATGGCGATCCGGCGCTGCGGCGCCGCGCCGCGCCCGTGGGCGAGGTCACGGCGGACGTCCGGGCGAGGATCGCGGACATGACCGAGACGATGTACGACGAAGTCGGTATCGGCCTGGCCGCGCCCCAGGTGGGAATCTCGCTCCGGCTCATCGTCGTCGCCGACGAGGAAGGCCGCGGCGTGCAGGCGCTCCTGAACCCGGCCATCGTCGATCGGGGCGGCGAGGCGACGGGCGAAGAAGGATGCCTCTCGATCCCGGGCGTGTTCGCGCCGGTCACTCGCGCGGCGTGGGTGACGGTCGAGGCGCAGGACGTGAACGGCCGGCCGCTGGCCATCCGCGCCACCGGGCTGCGCGCGCGCGTGCTCCAGCACGAGATCGACCACCTCGACGGCGTCCTGTTCATCGACCGCGTCGACCCGGTGACGCGCGACCGTATCAAGCGGAAGATCAAGAAAGAGGGTCTCCGCGAGGACGCCTCCCGCCACGCCTTCGCGCTTTAAGGTCCTCTTCTACGGCACGCCCGAGTTTGCCCTGCCGACGCTCGAGGCGATGCTGGGCCGCCACGAGGTCGTCGCCGTCGTCACCCAGCCCGATCGGCCCGCGCACCGCGGGCAGCGCCTGACCCCGCCGCCGGTCAAGACGCGCGCGCTGGCCGCGGGCGTCGAGGTTCTCCAGCCGCCGCGGCTGCGCGATGCGGAGTGGCCCGAGCGCCTGCGCGCGCTCGGCGCCGACGTGGCCGTCGTCGTCGCGTTCGGCCAGATCCTGCCGCGAGCCGTGCTCGACGCGCCCCGCCGCGGCTCCATCAACGTCCACGGCTCGCTGCTGCCGCGCTACCGCGGCGCCGCGCCGATCCAGTGGGCGATCATGCGCGGCGAGACGGTCACGGGCATCACCACGTTCCAGATGGACGAGGGCATGGACACCGGACCCATGCTGCGCTCGGCGTCCGTGACCATCGGCGCGGAGGAGACGGCCGGCGAGCTGGCGGCACGACTTTCCGTGCTCGGCGCCGAGGTTCTCGTCGACACCCTCGCCGAGCTCGACACGCCGACGCCCCGCGCGCAGCGCCACGAGGACGCGACGCTCGCGCCGCGATTGAAGCGCGCGGACGGTCATCTCGACTGGAATCGCCCGGCGCAGGAGCTGGTCAACCGGATTCGCGGCTGCAACCCCTGGCCGGGCGCCCTCACGCGCGGCCCCTCCGGCACGCTCACCATCTGGCGCGCGACCGTCGCCGGCACCGGACCGACTCGGACGCCCGGCACGCTCGCGCGGCCCGCCGACGGCGACGCGCCGGTCATCGCGGCCGCCGACGGCTGGCTCCGCCCGATCGAGGTCCAGCCGGAAAACCGCCGCGCGATGTCCTGGGCGGACTATCTGCGGGGCGCCCGTCTCTCGCCGGGCGACACGTTCTCGACGCCGGACTCCTCCGGAGCGCCGCGATGACGCCGCCTCGCGGGAAGGCCGGAGCTCCGCGGCGGCTCGCGGCGCAGGCGCGCGAGGTCGCCGTGCGCGTGCTCGAGCGCGTCGAGGTGGACGCGAGCTTCGCCGACATCGCGCTCGAGCACGCGCTCGCGGCGCGACGGCTGGCTCCCCGCGACACCGCGCTGGCCATGGAGCTCGTGTACGGCACGCTCCGCTGGCAGCGCTATCTCGACTGGATCCTGGGGCCCCATTCCCGCCGGCGCCTCGAGACGCTCGACGCGCGCGTGCGCGTGATCCTGCGCGTGACCGCGTATCAGATCGCCCTGCTCGACCGCGTCCCGTCGTTCGCCGCCGTGAACGACGCGGTGACGCTGGCGCCGCCGACGCCCGCGGTGAAGCCCTTCGTGAACGCCGTGCTTCGCTCGTTTGCCCGCCGCGCGCCGCGCGAGCGCGAGCCGGCGGCGCCGCGGGATCCCGTCGATGCGCTGGCGACGCGCTGCTCGTTTCCCACCTGGCTCGCCGCGCGGTGGGTGGCACGCTTCGGCCGCGAGGAGGCCGAGGCGCTCATGCGCGCCTCGAACGAGCGCCCGCCGCTGACGCTTCGGGCGAATGCGCTCCGAACCGATCGCGACGCGCTCGCCGGGCGCCTGGCGGCCGAAGAGGGCCTCGTCGGGCGGCCCACGCGCCACGCGCCGGAGGGGCTCGTGGTGGGGCCGGGCGGCGCGCCGGCGTCCTGGCGCGCCTTCGGTGACGGCAGCTTCACCGTCCAGGATGAAGCCTCGATGCTGATCGCGCGGCTGCTCGCGCCGGAGCCCGGGACCACGGTCGCCGACGTTTGCGCCGCGCCCGGCACCAAGACGACACACATCGCCGAGCTCATGGCCGACCGGGGCCGCGTCCTCGCCTTCGACCGGGAGCCCGAGCGGCTGGCGCGGGTCCGGGAAGCCGCCGCGCGGCTCGGCATCACGATCATCGACGCGCGTGACGGAGCCGTGGACGCGCTCGCGCCCGGCTTCCGCGACGCGTGCGACGCCGTCCTCGTCGACGCGCCCTGCTCGAATCTCGGCGTGCTCCGGCGCAACCCCGAGGTGAAGTGGCGGCGGCAGCCGTCCGACCTCGGTCTGGCGAGCCGGCAACAGTCCGAGATCCTCGCCGCCGCCGCGACGATGGTGAAGCCCGGGGGCCGGCTCGTCTACGCGACGTGCTCGCTCGAGCCCGAGGAGAACGAGACGGTCGTGAGCGCGTTCCTCCGGGCGCGGCCGGAGTTCGCGATCGATCCGCCCGACAAGTTTCCGCTGCCCCTCGAGGCCGACGGCTGGCTCCGGTGCCGGCCGGATCGACACGGCACCGACGGCTTCGCGGCCGTCCGCTTCCACCGCTCGTAGCTTTCGAGGTATAACAACCTCGTGATCAAGATCGCGCCCTCGATCCTCTCGGCCGACTTCGCCGCGCTCGGCGCCGACATCGCGCGGGTCGAGGCGGCCGGCGCCGATCAGCTCCACGTCGACGTCATGGACGGACGGTTCGTGCCGAACATCACGATCGGGCCCCCCGTGGTGGCGGCGATCCGCAAGCGCACGCGCCTGGCGCTCGACGTTCACCTGATGATCGTCGAGCCGGAGCGCTACATCCCCGAGTTCGTGGCGGCCGGGGCCGACATCGTCACGGTCCACCTCGAGGCCTGTCCGCATCTGGCGCGCACGCTCGCGCAGATCCGCGAGCTCGGCGCGAGGGCGGGCGTGGCGCTGAATCCCTCGACGCCGGCGTCGGCCCTCGAGTACGTGCTCGACGAGCTCGATCTGGTGCTGGTGATGTCGGTGAACCCGGGCTTCGGCGGCCAGTCCTTCATTCCGTCATCGCACCGGAAGATCCGGGAGGTCAAAACGCTCCTGGGCTCCCGGCCCGTGGACGTCTCGGTCGACGGCGGCGTGAAGGCCGACGTCGCGAGGTCCCTGGCCGAAGACGGCGCCACTGTCCTCGTCGCCGGCTCGGCGATCTTCGGGGCCGCCGACCCGGGCGCGGCGCTCAGGGCGCTTCGCGCCGCCGCGACAGCGCCGTAGCGCGATGGACGTCGTCGACGCCCACGCGCACCGCGGCCAGTTCTTCCGGGTCCTCCAGGAGACCGCACAGAGTCAGACGGCCGTCATGACCATCGGTCCGGGTGCGGACGGCGGCCCGCCGGAGGAGCACGACGGCGATCAGATCATCTACGTCGTCGAGGGTGAGGCGCTCGTCCGCATCGGCGAGCGGGAGCACAAGGCGGCCGCGGGCGCGCTCGTCATGATCCCCGCCCGGACGCGCCACCACGTGAAGAACCCCGGCCGCGTCCCGCTGTTCTTCGTGACCGTCTACGCGCCCCCGGCGTACTGACCACGCCGGCGAGGCCGGCCGGCTCCGCAGAGCCGTGGACGCAGCACTATACAGGTTGCCTTAGTTCCGGTTCCCGGCTATAGTGCGTCATCGTGAGGCTTGTTCAAATCGCGCTCGTGCTCGGGTTGCTGGCCGGGTTCGTCAACCTGGCCGCGGCTCAACCCACGCCGCAGACGGGGCAGTTGGGTCCCTCGCCCTCGCTCGGACTGCAGGGTATTACGAACCCGTCGAGCTCGGTGTACGTCATTCGACCCAACCCCGCCGGGCCGTTCGTGGTCGTGCCCCCGGGCACGCCGTTCTCGCGGGAGACCAATCCATTCAGTGACGAGCCCAACAGAATGAACAACGCCCACCCGATGATGCCGGCGGCCGGGCTGGGGTACGCCGTTCGTCAGTACTGGGTGCCCCCGACGCCTGTAGCCATGCAGGTCTACGTGCCGGCCCCAACCGGAATACCCGCGACCTACCAGACGCAAGTCGCGCAGGTTCCAGGCTTCTTCGTCACGGAAACCACGACGGGCTATGTCTACCCGGAGCGGTGGGTGATCGACCAGCTCAACGTGGGTGTCTATCAGTGGCGGAAGCTGCCCGTGCAGTTCGTCCCCCGGTAGAGCCCCCAGAAGATCCGCCCGGGGTTGATATTCCAGGCATCCTTCCGTAAAGTCAGGACTTTGCATGCTTGACTCCCTGGGTAGCCGGCTTCAGGCGATCTTCGACAAGCTCGGCGGGCGCGGCCGCCTGTCCGAGGAGAACATCCAGGAGGCGCTCCGCGAGGTCCGCGTCGCCCTCCTGGAGGCGGACGTCAACTTCAAGGTCGTCCGCACCTTCATCGACCGCGTCAAGGAGAAGGCCGTCGGCCAGGACGTCCTCGCCTCGCTGACTCCCGCGCAGCAGGTCGTGAAGGTCGTGCACGGCGAGCTGGTGGAGCTGCTCGGCGGCAGCGGGCATCGGCTGGCGATGGCGTCCCACCCGCCCACGATCATCATGCTCATGGGGCTCCAGGGCTCGGGCAAGACCACGACGGCCGCGAAGCTGGCACGCCTCTACACGAAGCAGGGTCAGCATCCGCTCCTGGCGGCGGCGGACACCCAGCGGCCGGCCGCGATGGAGCAGCTGCGCACGCTCGGCGCCCAGCTCGACGTGCCGGTGACCGGAGAGCCGGGACAGACGCCGCTCGAGATCTGTCGCGCGGCGCGCGAGGAGGCGGCTTCGCGCGGGCTCACCCCGCTGATCCTCGACACCGCCGGCCGGCTCCACATCGACGAGGCCTTGCTGGGAGAGCTCAAGGCGATCCGCCGCGAGGTCTCGCCGCACCACGTGCTGCTGGTGGTGGACGCGATGACCGGGCAGGACGCGGTCACCGTCGCGGACCGCTTCAATCAGGCGGTCGGCATCGACGCGGTCATCCTGACCAAGCTCGACGGCGACTCGCGCGGCGGCGCGGCGCTCTCGGTGCGGCACGTCACCGGCCGGCCCATCGCCTTCGTCGGGGTGGGCGAGAAGACCGATGCCCTCGAGCCGTTCCATCCCGACCGGCTCGCCTCGCGCATCCTCGGCATGGGCGACGTGCTCTCCCTCGTCGAGAAGGCGCAGGAGGCGGTCGACCAGACGAAGGCCGAGGAGCTGGCGCGCCGGCTCCGCGAGGACACGTTCTCGCTGGAGGATTTCCGCGAGCAGCTCAAGCAGCTCCGCAAGATGGGGCCGCTCGATCAGGTCCTCGGCATGCTCCCCTTCGGCAAGATGCTCAAGGGCGCGCCCAAGGACATCGACGGCGAATCGGCCGACCTCGGGCGCTTCGACGCGATCATCGGCTCGATGACGCCGGGCGAGCGGCACAATCCCGAGGTCATCAACGGCAGCCGCCGCCAGCGCATCGCGCGCGGCAGCGGCACGAGCGTGCAGGACGTGAACCGGCTGCTCAAGCAGTTCGCGCAGCTCCGGAAGGTCATGAGGCAGTTCAAGGGCATGGAGGGGAAGCTTCCCCGCATGAAGAATTTCCCCGGACTGGGAATGCCGAGGGGGTGAGAACGTGGCAGTGACGATTCGCTTGAGACGAATGGGGACGACGAAGCGACCGGCCTATCGCGTGGTCGTGGCGGACTCGCGCTCGCCGCGCGACGGCCGCTTCCTCGAGGTGCTCGGGCACTACAGCCCGCTGACCGAGCCGCCGACGGTGGTGATCGACCGGGCGAAGGTCGAGGCGTGGATCAAGAAGGGCGCCCAGCCGTCGAACACGGTGCGCAAGCTGATCGCGAACGTGCCGGTGCCGGCGCCGAAGTAGGAGACAACGGGCGACCCGGCCCGAGAGTGGCCGGACATCGCCTCGCCGTAGAGATGAGCTCCCGGCTCGTGGTCATCGGTGAGATCGCGCGGCCGCACGGCCTGCGCGGCGAGATGCGCGTGACGCCGCTGACCGACCGCCCCGAGCGGTTCGAGGGCGTGACGGAGTGCGTGCTGTGGGACCAGGCGCGCGACACGCGCGAGCAGTGCCGGATCACCGCCGCGCGCCGGCAGGGCGCCGCGGTCCTGGTATTTGTGGCCGGCTGCGAGACCGTCGAGGCCGCCAGCGCGCTCGTCGGCCGGCTGATCGCGCTTCCCGAGGACGAGGCGCTGCCGCTGCCGCCGGGCCGCTTCTATCCGTGGCAGATGGAAGGATGCCGGGTCCTCACGGAAGACGGGCGCGACGTCGGCCGGGTGACGCGCATCGAGCATTCGCCGGCTCACGATCTGTGGGTGGTCGCCGACGGGACGCGCGAGCGCCTCATCCCGGCCGTAGCCGAGATCGTGGTCGAGGTCGACCTGGCCGGCGGCCGGGTCGTCATCCGGCCGCCCGACGGGCTGCTCGACCTGTAGTGGGACGCGGATGCGCATCGACATCGTGACGCTGTTCCCCGGCATGGTCGAGCCGGTGCTCGCCGAGTCGATGCTCGGACGGGCGCGGGCGCGTGGACTCGTTGACATCCGGGTGGTCAATCTCCGAGACTACGCGCAGGGCCGACACCGGATCGCCGACGATTATCAGTTCGGCGGCGGGGGCGGCATGGTGCTGAAGCCCGAGCCGCTCTTCGCCGCGGTGGAGGCGCTCCGCACGCCCGGCGCGCGGGTCGTGCTGATGGACCCGCGGGGCCGCACGCTGACGCAGAAGATCGCGGCTGAGCTGGCCGCCCTGACGCACGTGATCCTCCTGGCCGGGCGATACGAGGGGGTCGACGCGCGCGTCGGCGAGAAGCTGGCGGACGACACGGTGTCGATCGGTGACTACGTCGTGACGGGCGGCGAGCTGCCGGCCCTGGTGGTCACCGACGCGGTGACGCGCTTGCTGCCGGGCGTGCTCGGGAGCGAAGGCGCGGCGGCCCGTGAGTCGTTCGCCGACGGGCTCCTCGAGCCGCCGCAGTACACGCGGCCCGAGGCGTACCGGGGCGCGCGGGTGCCGGCGGTGCTGCTCTCCGGCGACCACGCGCGCATCGCGCGGTGGCGCCGGGTCCAGGCCATCTGGCTCACGTGGCGCGAGCGCCCGGACCTCCTGGCGACCGCGGCGCTGACGGACGACGAGCGCAGGCTGGTAGAACGATTCGAACGCGGGGAGACGCCGGAGCAGATCGACGACCCCGCGAACTGAGACGTATCCGACGAAAGGGAATGCGGTGATGGACGCGATTCGACTGGTCGAGGCGGTGCAGCTCAAGAAGGACCGGGCGGGATTCACCGCCGGCGATACGGTCCGCGTGCACGTCAAGGTGATCGAGGGCGAGAAGGAGCGGACCCAGCTCTTCGAGGGCATCGTGATTCGCCGGCGCGGCGAGGGCGGCCGCGCGTCGTTCACGGTCCGCCGCATCTCGTACGGTGTCGGCGTCGAGCGGACCTTCCCGCTGCACTCGCCGCGCATCGATAAGGTGGAGATCGTTCGGCGCAGCCGCGTGCGGCGCTCGAAGCTCTACTACCTCCGCGGGCTCGCCGGCAAGGCCGCGCGTCTCAAAGAGAAGCGCGTGGCCCTGGTCCCTACCGTCACGAGGCTCTGGCCTGGCGGACGGGTGTCACGCTGGTGGCCGGCGTCGACGAGGCGGGGCGCGGGCCCCTGGCCGGGCCGGTGGTCGCCGGCGCCGTGATCATCGCCGCCGACCGTCGCATCAAGGGGCTCGCCGACTCGAAGGTCCTCACGCCCGAGCAGCGCGAGGCGCTGTTCTCCGTCATCCACGAGCGCGCCGTCGCCGTCGGCGTCGGCATCGTCGATCACGAGACGATCGACCGCATCAACATCCTGCAGGCCACCAAGCTGGCGATGGCGGACGCGCTCGCGCGGCTCGCCGTGAAACCCGACTTCGTCATCACCGACTTCGTCGCCCTGCGCGATCTCCCCTGTCCGCAGAAGAACCTCGTGGACGGCGACGCGCGCTGCGCCACCGTCGCCGCGGCGTCGATCGTCGCCAAGGTCACGCGCGACCGGCTCATGGTCGAGGCCGATCGGCGGTTTCCGGAGTACGGCCTCGACCATGAGCCGGTCGCGCGTGACCTTGGCGACCGTGTCCGCTGCACCGGCGCACCTTCGCCGGCGTCTGGCGTCAGGGCGAGCTGTTCGTCCTGCAGGCAAACGACTAGCATTCCCTCCGCTCCGCGCGCTGGCTTGACCCGTGCTTATATATCTAGTAGATATGTAGCCACAAGATACTAGGCGGCGGGAGGGGCGATGGCGTCACGGCGGGCGAACACGAGCCGGCACGCGATTCTCGGGGTGCTCAGCCTCTGTCCGATGTCCGGCTACGACGTGAAGAAGCTGATCGAGCGGTCGATCGCCCACTTCTGGAACGAGAGCTACGGCCAGATCTACCCGATCCTGAACCGCCTGGCCGCCGAGGGGTTCGCCGAGCGCCGGCGCGAGAAGCAGCGCGGAAAGCCCGACCGCCACGTCTACTCGCTCACCGACCGGGGGCGCGCGGAGCTCCGGCGCTGGCTCGCCGTCCCGGCGCGCCACGAGCCCGTTCGCAGCGAGCTCCTGCTCAAGCTCTTCCTCGGCGCCGCCGGGCCCGTGGCCGACAGCGTCGCCCAGATCGAGCACTATCAGGCCCGCCAGAAGGAGCTCCTCGAGACGTACCTGGGCATCGAGCGACGGCTCGTCAAGGAGATGGCGGACCACCCACAGCTCCCCTTCTCGCTCGTCACCCTTCATCACGGTCAGCACCGCTGCCGCGCGATGCTCGCGTGGTGCGCGGACACGCTGCGCACCCTGCGGCGCCTCGAGGCGCGGCGCGCCCGCCGGCGGCGCTGAGGAGGTCGAATCATGGAAAGTCTGATCGCGACGCTTCGATCGCTTCACATCGCGGCCGGCATGGTCGCGCTGTTCGTCGCGCCCGCGGCGATGCTCACCGTCAAAGGCGGCCTGGCCCACCGTCGGTGGGGCAAGATCTATTTCTGGTCGATGGCGCTGGTGGCGGCGACCGCGGTGGTGCTGAGCCTCTGGCGTCCCCGAATCTTCCTCACGCTGCTCGCCGTCTTCAGCTTCTACCAGGCGTTTGCGGGGTACCGCGTCCTGGGGCGCAAGCGCCCGGCGCGGGGCGACGGGTCCCGGCCGATCGACTGGGCCGCCGCGCTCGCGACGTTCGCGGCGAGCGCGGCGCTCGTCGTGCTCGGGGTTCTGCGGCCCGGCGCGAGCTGGGACCGGATCGGGATCGTGCCGGTCGTGTTCGGCGCGCTCGGGATGGTGCTGTCCGGGATCGACCTCCGGAGGTTCGTCCGGCCGCCCGCGGACGAGCGCGCCTGGTGGTTCGCGCACATGACCGGCATGCTCGGCTCGTACATCGCCGCGGTGTCCGCCTTCTCCGTCGTCAACTTCGGCTTCCTGCCGACCGCCGTGCGCTGGCTCTGGCCGACGATCGTCGGGACCCCGCTGATCGCCCTCTGGATTAGCTACTATCGCGGCCGCTTCGGGCGCTGGAGGCCCTCTGCTGGCAGCGAGCCCACGGCGGCCGGCAATGTCCCGTGATAGAGTCCGGGCCAATGGCCTGGGTGCGATCCAGCGCGAGCCTGGGCGACTCGCCTCAAGGAGACGCCGCGCGAGCGTCCGCGCCCGTGCGCGTCCTGCACATCTACCCCAAGAGCGATTTCTTCACCGGCGCGGCGATCCAGGTCTGGGATCTGATCCGCGGCCTGCGGGCGCGCGGCCACGACGTCGTGCTCGCGACGCGGCCGGCGTCGATCTGGTCGACCAAATCGGCGCAGGCGGGCGTGACCCACTACGGCCTCCCGATGACCTCGGAGATCGACCTCCGCTCGGTCGCGCGCCTGGTTGGCGTGCTGCGGCAGCACCGCATCCAGGTCGTGCACGCGCACAAGGGACGCGCGCGGACCCTCGCGCTCCTGGCCGGCCTCGTCACGCGCCTGCCGGTTCTGATTCTCAATCGCGGCGTCACCTTCCCGCTCGACCCCTTCAATCGTCTGGGCTACGTGACCCGGCGAGTCACCGCGGTGATCGCCGTCTGCGAAGCCATCAAGACGCAGCTCGTGCGGTCCGGCGTTCCCGAGGCGAAGATTCGCGTGATCTACTCGGGCACCGATACGGAGCGCTTCCATCCCGGGGTGGACCGCACGCGCATTCGAGCCGAGCTCGGCCTGACCCCTGACCAGTTCCTGGTGACCCAGATCGGCGTGCGCGCCGAGAAGGGCAACGACGACGTCATGGCCGCCATGGCAAAGGTCACGGCCCAGGCGCCATCCGCACACCTGCTCATCGTGGGCGCGCGCGACCCCGAGCGCTTGCACGAGCAGGCGCGCGGGCTCGGGCTCCGGCGAAACTTCCACGTGCTCGGCTATCGCGAGGACGTCGCCGAGATTCTCGCCGGGAGCGACTGCTCCGTCGACGCGTCGTATCGCGGTCTCGGGCTGACCGGCACCCTCCGCGAGAGCCTGGCCGTCGCGACTCCGGTCGTGGCCACAGAGGTCGAGGGCAACCCCGAGCTCGTGATCGACGGCGAGACCGGGCTGCTCTTTCCGCCGCGGGACGTCCCGGCTCTCGCGCGGGCCATCGAGCGCGTCATGGCGAATCCCGCCGAGGCGAGGCGCACGGCCGAAGCGGGTCGCCGGCGCGTCGAGCAGCTCTTCTCGACGCGGCGAAAGGTCGAGTGCGTGGAGAGCCTGTACCGCGAGCTAGTGGCGCGGGCCGATCACACCAGCTCTTTGAGCCGGGGGTAGACCTCGCGGACGAACATCTGCATGCCCTTGACGGTCTCGTCGTGGTCGAGGAACCCCGCCTGTCCCATGATGAGCAAGTGGCCGAACCCGCCGACGTGCTCGTACATCTTCATGATCTGCCGGTAGACCGAATCCGGGTTGCCGGCGAAGACGAGCCCCGCGTCCATCAAGGGCCCGAGCGCGGGATTCTGGAACATCTTGAAGATGCCGGGGTTGGTGCCCTTCATCGCGTTCACCGTCGAGGCCGTCGGGTGGTAGCCCGGCGGGCTGGTGAACTGCGGCGGCACCTTGTTCGACTCGAGGTACCACATGAGCTTGCGCGCGCCCGCGTAGCCCTCCTCGTCGGTCTCGCCCACGTAGACGAGCGCCGCGTAGGCGAAGCGATCGAGCGCCGCGGTCGGTAGCTTGAGCTCGTCGCGGCGGCTCCGATAGGAGCCGAACACGGTCTTCGTGCCCTCGAAGCCGGTGAGGAAGCAGGCGGCGACGTAGCCCCGCTCGCCGACCTCGCGCGCGCTGGCCGGGCTGAGCGCGGTGATCCAGATCGGCGGATGGGGCTGCTGGTAGGGTCGGGGCCAGATGTTCACCTGCCGGTGATGGAAGTACTTCCCCTCCCAGTTGAAGGGGCCGTCGTGGCTGATCCACGCCTTCACGATGAGGTCGTGCGCCTCCCAGAAGCGCTCCTGCATGCGCGTCGGCCGGTGATTGCCGGCCGAGATCTCGTACGGCACGCCGCGCACGAAGCCGCACTCCAGGCGGCCGCGCGAGTACACGTCGACCATGGCCATTTCCTCGGCCACGCGCACCGGCTCGCGCCGGTTCGCGATCGGATTGCCGAGGATCAGGATGCGCGCCTTGCGCGTGTCGCGGGCGAGCGCGCCCATCACCACCGCCGCCGACGGGTTCAGGTTGGTCGCGGTCTGGTGGTGCTCGTTGACCATGATCTCGAGCCCGAGGTCCTCGGCGATCTTCCACTCGTCGATGAAGCGGTGATAGAGATCGGCGCCGATCTTCGGGTCGTAGTACCGGTTGGGGAGCTTCACCCGGATCGAGTCGTATTCCTTCGGGTCCGGCAGGAGGTGATACGCGTTCTCGCTGAAGAACCAGGCCCGCATACCCCTGGACTCCTACGCTTTGCGCTCCGCGAGGAACCCGCGAACGCGCTCGGCGAAGGCTCGGGGCTCCTCGATGTGCGGGAAGTGCCCGGCCCCGTCGATCGTCTCGAACCGCGCGCCGGGAATGGCGCCCCGATAGGCGGCGCCGTAGTACGCCGCGGTGACGAACCGGTCGTCGGCGCCCCACAGGAGCAGCGTGGGCACGCTGATGCGGTGCAGCCACCGCTTGAGCTTCGGGTTGTGGAAGTAGGGCTCCCACGCGTAGAGCGCGGTCGCCTCGCGATTGCGCGCGATCACGGTGAGCTGATCGTCCGAGAGCTTGGCGTGGTCGACGGCGGCGCGCGCCGGGTCGCGGTACTGCAGGCGCGTCACCTCGTCGGGCGGCAGCGCGAAGATGTCCGGGATGTCGCGGGTCTCCCGGTCTCCGATCTTGATGCCGAGCGGCGCCACGAGGACGAGCCCGCCCATGCGCTCGCTGCTCTTGACCGCCATCTCCGCGGCGATCCAGCCGCCCAGCGACGAGCCGATCACGATCACGTCGCGGAGATTCCGCTCGGCGAGCAGGTCGAGGTAGAGATACGCGAGATCATCGACGGTATCGATGTTGTTCACGTCGGGCGAGTGCCCGAAGCCGGGGTGCGACGGAGCGACCAGCCGGCCGTGGGCCGCGAGCAGATCGAGAAAGGGCGCCGCCGGATCGAGGCCGTCTTCACCGTGGAGCCAGAGGATCGGTCGCCCTTGTCCCCGCTCGAGGATCTC
>WNFK01209388.1_pt2 | contig 40880 bp, 31 predicted proteins | sample 5400281 | NCBI WGS metagenome assembly WNFK01 (sample SAMN13153350, study PRJNA577476) | soil metagenome | isolation source: 20 cm soil on Douglas fir-dominated hillslope | place: USA:California | collected 2013-09-17
CGCCTCGCCGTATGTCTCGCTTCACTTCCTGGGCGCCGATCGATACGCGAAGGGAGCCGCCTGATGCGAGCCGCGAACCCCAGGCATCGCGGGTAGCCCGAAATGCCGCTCAAGAAGGTGCCGTACGCGACCCTCGAGCCGCTGATTCGGCGACATCTCTCGACGACCGAGGATGAGTCCACGAGCGCCCTGATTCGTCGACTTGAGCCCGCGCGGGACCGCGGCCATCTCACAAGAGCGGAGCTTCTGGCGGTCTGCAATTGGAAGTCGCCAAGAGCCATCCGACACGTACGCGCGAACAACTCCGAGCAGGTGCGGCGAGCAACGAAGAGAGCGCTCGACACGCGGAGCGAGCGGGTCGCCTCGAGGCCCTGCTCAGCCTCAAAGGCGTCTCGGTTCCGATGGCGTCGGCGATCCTCACGCTTCTCTACCCGCGGCGGTACGGTGTGATTGACATCCGCGTGTGGCAGCTCCTTCACAAGATAGGAACCGTTACAGGGGCAGCAAGCGGAGTAGGCTTTACCTTCGACAATTGGTCTCAGTTCTTGGTGATCGTTCGAGATTTCGCCAAGAGGTACGGCGTCAGGGCGCGCGACATCGAGAGGGCTCTGTTCCTGGCGCACCGGCATTACCAGAGCGGTCGCCTGTATGATCGGCTCACAAGAGGTGGAGGTGGCAATGGCAACGACGACGCAGTCTCAAGCCCGCTACAACCCGATGACCGGCGCCAACCCCTTCGACACTCTCGTGATGGTCGCGGGAGGAGCATGCCTGCCCCGCTGCCTTCACGCGGTCGCTGATCTAGAGGTCGCCGACGCACTCGGTAACGAGCCCAAGACCGCGGTTGAGCTCGCGAAATCCGTAGGGGCGCACCCCGGCTCGCTCGCCAGGGTTCTGCGGCTCCTTTCCGCGTACGGCGTTTTCGAGATCGACGGTGACAAGGTTCGCCATACTCCGGCGTCGAGGCTACTCCGCTCAGATCACCCGCAGTCGATGCGCGCGCTCGCCAGAATGTTCGGCCTCCGCGTGAACTGGAACGCCTACAGCGAATTCGAGCACAGTGTCAGGACCGGACAACCGGCGACCGCCAAGACGCTTCCCCGCGGATTCTGGGGCCACTTCAAGGAAAACCCCGAAGAGGGTTGCATCTTCGACGAGGCGATGGTGGCCAAGGCGCAGGCCCAGGTCCCGGCAGTCGTTGCCGGCTATGATTTCTCGCGATTCGGAACGATCGCCGACATTGGAGGAGGTCGCGGGCACCTGCTTCAGGCGGTGCTGGAGTCCAATCGTTCCGTGAAGGGCGTCCTGTTCGACCTGCCGAACGTCATCCAGGCCGCTGCCGGCGCCGCGAGCGATCGACTCAAGCTTGAGGCCGGAGACTTCTTCAAGGATCCTCTGCCCACCGCGGACGCCTACACCATCATGGAGGTGATCCATGACTGGGCGGACGAGGAATCGCTCGCCATATTCAAGGCGATCCGAAGCGCGGCGAAGCCTGGAGCCACGCTGCTCGTGATCGAGCAACTGGTCCCTAACGATCCAGGGCCGCACTGGTCGAAGATGCTCGACATCCACATGCTGACGCTGGTGGGCGGGCTGCAGCGTACCCATGAGGAATACGATGCCCTGCTGCGCAGCGCCGGCTTCGAGCTCAAGCGCGCGCATCCGACGCGCTCCGACGTATCCATCATGGAGGCGAGCGCGGTGTGAGTGCGTTTCGGCTCGTGCGCCTCGCGGCGCTGACCTTCTTAAATGTGACCCATGGCGACTGATTCAGGGAAGAAGGACGACGGCGGGCCCCGCGTCGTCAAAGGCGACCAGAACTTCACCCTCGATCGCGAAGCCTTCCGCGCTCGCCTCCTCGAGCGCTTCAACGATCCCGGCTTCGAGACAGTCTCCGAACATCTGGAAAAGGTCATCGACATCGCGTGGGATGCCTACATGGGGTACCGGAAGAGCCCGCGGACCCGGAAGGCCGGCCCGGAGTTCGCCGATCCGGAGTACCAGCTCCCCATTGAGTGGCTTGAGACGCGACGCCGGATCCGAGAGGCGCAGGCGCGCCACGACGACCCGAAATCCCCCGCGAGGATCCTCGTCATCAACGGCTCGGCCCGAAGCGACCAGACGTGCCCGGGCGAGATCTCGAAGACCTACCGCCTCGCAAAGATCGCGCGCGAGGCGATCGCCGCGCAGAAGGGCTGCGAGGTGGACTTCCTGGACTTGAGCCGGCTCACGGGCGAGTTCGGTCTCGTCATCTATCCTTGCAAGGCCTGTGTGTCGACCGCGCAGCCGCTCTGCCACTGGCCGTGCACGTGCTACCCGAACCACGCGCTCCGCCAGACGGGCGACTGGATGCACGAGATCTACCCGCGCTGGATCGCGGCGCACGGCGTGATGATCCTCACCCCCGTGAACTGGTATCAGGCTCCGAGCGTCTTGAAGCTCATGATCGACCGGCTGGTCTGCGCGGACGGAGGCAATCCGGATCCGACGACCACGCACGGGAAGGACCCCGCGATGGCGAAGGCGATCGAGCTCAAGGGCTGGCCCTATCCCAAGCACCTCGCGGGGCGCGCGTTCTCGGTGGTGGTGCACGCGGACGCGGCGGGCGCCGAGAATCTGCGCCGCATCCTCGTGGACTGGATGACCGACCTCGAGATGATCCCCGCGGGACCGATCGCGGGCATCGACCGTTTCATCGGGTACTACGAGCCATACGCCACGAGCCACGACGACCTGGACAAGGACGTAGCGGTCCACGACGAGGTGCGAAACACCGCGCTCGAGCTGGTGGAGACGAAGAAGTGACGAATCCCCGATGGATCGCGGCGCTCGCGGGAGCGATCTTGCTGCCCATCGTCTTCGCCGGACACGCAGGGGGCGCCGTCCCCAGTGCGGTCGAAGACGCAGCGGATTCCTACAGTGTCCGGAACAAGAAGGCGGTCGAAGCGACACAGCGCGCATCGGTTCACGCAATCGACAGCACGCTCACCGATATGAGGTTTGATGAGTGGTTCCGCCATGCAGTCGGACCGGAGGCGAAGATTTCATGGGAGTTGAATGACTGTGGAGAATCGACTGGTTCTCCTGCCGATACCGCGAGGGACATACCGGACTGCGTGGAGGCATTGGCCGCATGGAGCGACGGGCGAACGGCCTTCGTCTGGCTCCTCGTCGGAAGCGAGAGGCGGGGTGTCTCAAGTCCGACCGACGTCTACTTCGCGTCCGCGGAGTGGGGCGACAGCACGGCGTATTTCCACTCGCTACGGGAGTTCTCCCGGTTCTTGCGGCACGGCAAGCCGCCGGTTCGTCCCCGAAGGCACCATGGCTTCCCTCTCGGTAAAGAGCCTCTCCCTCACCTACCCGAACGGGGTCCGCGCGCTCGACAACGTCACGCTCGAGATCGAGGACGGCGAGTTCCTCGCGGTCCTCGGGCCGTCCGGCTGCGGGAAATCCTCTCTCCTCCGCCTGGTCGCGGGGCTCGAGACGCCGACCTCGGGCTCGATCGCGACGGATGGGAAGGACATCACCGCGCTGGAGCCCAAAGATCGCGACGTGGCCATGGTGTTTCAGGGGCTCGCGCTCTATCCGCACATGACCGTCCGCGAAAACATGGGGTTCGGACTTTTCGCGCGGAAGACCCCAGCGGAGGAGACCGATCGGCGCGTTCGCGAAGCGGCGGCGACATTAGGACTCGCGGAGCATCTCCACAAGCGGCCGCGGGAGCTGTCGGGTGGCGAGCGCCAGCGTGTGGCGCTCGGCCGCGCGCTCGTTCGGAGGCCGCGGATCTTCCTCTTTGATGAGCCGCTTTCCAGCCTCGACGCCCAGCTGCGGCAGGAGCTGCGCGAGGAGCTGGCTCGGCTCCATCGCCTTACCCGCACGACCTCCATCTACGTGACGCACGATCAGAAGGAGGCGCTCTCGCTCGGGAATCGGGTCGCGGTGTTCGAACGCGGAAGCGTCCGGCAGATCGGCACGCCCGACGCCATCTATCGAGACCCTTGCGATCTCTTCGTCGCCCGGTTCGTGGGAGATCCCGCGATCAACCTCGTCCAAGGAGAATTCGCGGCGGACGGGGGGGCGCTCACCTTTCGCTCGCCCGGTCTCTCGTTCTCGCTGCCCTCGATGCGCGCGCGCACGGGGCGCGCGATCCTGGGCCTCCGCCCCGAGGCGGCGGTGCTCGGTAAAGGCCCTGACTCTGGGGCGCGCGGCACGGTCGAGCGCGTGGAGCGCCTGGGAGGGGACACCCTGATTCACGTACAGACCGAGTCGGGCCGCCACATCGTGCGTGCGGAGCCGCGCGGTGCGCTTCCGGCCCCCGGCGAGATCGTGGGGCTCACCCTCGACCCCACCCGCGCGCTCTTTTTCGAGCCCGGAGGCGCCAGGATCCGCGTCGACTAACCGGCGGCGCTCCACCCCTCGCACGGGTCCCCGCGGACCCTCCTCTCGTTTGGCGGGCGCCGCTGTGGTACCATAGACGTAGGATGCGGGCCGATTCGCGCCTCCCCCCTCTCATGGACTGGCGCTTCTCCTCGCCGGCGGTCCCCAGCATCGGGCTCCGCATTCCAAACGGGGGTTTCGTGATTCCGGCTGTTCCGTCCTTGACGCGCAGGCCCCACCGCTCACGCACGCTCGCTCTGGTCCTTCTCCTTCTCACGGCCTCCCAGTTCCCGTCTGCCGCACGCGCCCACACGAACGTCATCCCGCCCGAAACCGAGTTCCAATGGCGCGCCCCTGGCTACGTCCCGGACGAGCTGCTCGTCCAGTTCAAGGAGGGCGTGGGCACCGACCGCGCGATGAGCGCCATCCGCGAGAAGGGTGCCACGGCGCGGCGCATGCTGACGCCGGACGGATTGGTTGAGGTCAAGCTTCCTCCGGGAATATTGGTGCCCGACGCGATCGAAGGCTGGAACGCCCATTCGGACGTGGAATACGCGGTGCCGAACGTCTACGCGCAGGGATTCTTTGTACCAAACGACACGGTGATCGCAAAACCCGATCTGGCCTGGAATCTGCGCAGCGTGGGTGCGTACGACGCGTGGGACGTTGTGACCGGCGATCCCAGGATCGTCCTCGCGATGATCGACACCGGAGTGGCGTTCGAGGATCACCCGATACCCAGCTACGAGCTTCCTTTCGTCAAGCCCGGCGTGACCATGTACCGGCGCTCGCCGGAACTTCCCGGCCCGTTCTTGCAAGGATACGACTTCATCAATAACGATGATCACCCGAATGACGACAACGGACACGGCACGATGACCGCAACGATCGCTGCCGGGCAGGCGAACAATATCGCGGGGAGCGCCGGGATCGCGTTCGGGGTGACCATCCTGCCGATCAAGGTGCTCGATTCCCTATCCAGGGGAACATTGTCGACGATCGTCGCGGGAATTCGCTACGCGACCGATCATGGCGCCAATATCGCGAACCTGAGCCTGGGGTTTTTCCCGCTGGGTCGCAGGCCCCAAGACCGTCCCCTACCGCCGAATGTCCTGGCGCATCTATTCCATCCTTTGAAAGACGCCATAGATTACGCGCAGAGCCATGGAGTGGTCGTCGTCGCCTCGGCCGGAAATTTCGGCCTTCCCGAGATTGGTCTGCCGGCGGCGTATCCCGGTGTCATCTCGGTCGCGGCGACAGGCGTGGACGATCGACTCGCCTCCTACTCCTCGTTCGGGAAGGGGTTGTCGTTCGTGGCCCCTGGGGGCGACTTCACCGATTTGAACGGCGACCGCGTTCAGGACGCCGTCTTCAACCTGAGCATCAAGCCGTTCCGCTCCGAGGGATCGCTTGCGAATCCCGACTCCTTTGGCGTGTTCCCCTTCTTCGGGACCTCCGCATCCACACCCCATGTCTCGGGCGCCGTCGCCCTCCTCATGTCGCTTGGGATGAGAACTCAAAGTTTGATCGAGCAGACTCTGCGCGAGACGGCGCTGAATCAGTTTGGGACTGGTTTCCACGATTCGACCTACGGAGCGGGGCTGATTCAAATCGACAAGGCGGTGCGCCTCGCGGCCTCCAAATTCAGGCCCAAGCTCGCGCTCGCTCTCGGCGCGGCGCAAGGATCCGGGGCGCGCCTCACCTCGAGGAATCCGTCGAGGGGCGGAGCGGCCTTGGCACTCAGGATCTCGCGTCCGGGAGACGTGCGCGTTCAGCTCTTCGACGTACGCGGGAGGCTGGTCCGCACGATCGACGAGGGGAGATACCCGGCCGGCGAGAGACTGGTGCGATGGAACGGGGAGGACAACCAAGGCAGGCAGGTCGGGAGCGGTATCTACTACTTCCGCGTTGAAACCCCGGACGGCATCGAGAAGCGGAGGATCGCCGTCCTGCGCTGACGCGTTGTTCCCACGCTTCGATAAATCCAGGGAGGATCGCAGCATGACCCATCACCCCATCCAAGCCGCCCTACGAGTATCGCTCGCTGCTCTGGTCGCGTGCGCCGTGGCGGGGACCCTTATTCCTGCGCGCGCCGTGGCCGGAAAGTCCGCTGCTACCACGGCGACCAAGAACACGTCCTGAAGCGGTTGAGCGCCCAGCTCGGGACCAGCGAGGATTCCCTCAAGCAGGAGCATGAGGCGTGGGGCTTGGGATACGGCGAGATCGCCATGGCTTACGGCTTCGCCAAGGCGAGTAAGAGAGGGAAGACGCCGGCCGATGTGGTCGCGATGCGGGCGTCGGGAACCGGGTGGCTCGATATCGCGAAGGATCTGGGGGTGAAGGTCGATCAAGTCGCGAACCGGATGAAGCGACACGTCACTTCGCCCAGGCCACGTTGAAACCGTGCATTCGGAGACCTCCATCTGGATCGAGGCGCCTTCCCGGGACCTGTTCGACCTCGTCTCGGACCTAGACCGCTGGAAGAGCATCCTGCCCCACTATCGCTACGTCCGTATTCTGAGCCGCCACGACGGAACGACCCACGCGGCCATGAGCGCTCGACGCGGACCGATCCCTGTTTTCTGGGAGGCCCTCCAGACGGCCGACCCCCGAACACGCACGATCCGGTTTCGGCACGTTCGCGGAATCACCCGAGGCATGGAGGTGCTCTGGACTTTCACGGATGAGCGCGGGGGCACGCGCGCGAGGGTCGACCACGATCTCGATTTCAAGGTCCCCGTTCTGGGACCCTGGTTCGCCGACCAGGTCATCGCCCATGGGTTCATCGAGCCCATCGTCCACAAAACGCTCGGCTGCTTCCGGGTCCTCGCCGAGGACCGCGCGAGGGGCTCCGCGGGAAACGCGGTGCCATGATCGCCCCAACGATCAAACGCCGCGTCGCACTGACCGGAATCGGCGTCGTCACGCCGATCGGGACCGGCCGTAAGGACTTCTGGGATGGCGTTCGCGCGGGCCGCCGCGGCGTAGGACCTCTGACCCGGTTCGACGCATCCGCTCTTCGAACGCGGATCGCGGGGGAGATCCAGGCTTTCGATCCGGCCTCTTTCTTCAGCCCCAAGCGCGCCGGCCGGTTGGACCGCTTCGGCCACCTTTCGATCGCCGCGGCGCAGCTGGCCATAGAAGATGCCGGGCTCGCGATCGGCGAGGGATTCCACGCGGTTCCCGAGACCGAGCTCGGGGTCACGATCGGATCGGCCCTGGGGGGCGTACCGAGCGCGGAAGCGGACCACGCCGCGTTTCTGGAGTCCGGGCTCCGATCTGTCCCCCCGAGCCTGGCGATCCGCGTCTTCGCGGGGGCCGGCGCGTGCAACGTCGCCATCGCCTTCGGCGCGAGAGGCCCGGTGCTCGGGAACTCCAATTCCTGCGCCTCCGGGGCGATCGCGATCGGCGAGGCGTTCCGGATGATTCGCGACGGTGAAGCCAGGGCGATGATCGCAGGCGGGGTCGAGGCGCCGCTCGCGCCGCTCACCTTCGCCGCGTTCACCGTGATCAAGGCAATGTCGACGGCCAACGACGAGCCCGCGCGCGCCTCCCGGCCCTTCGACGCCCGGCGGGACGGGTTCGTGATGGCCGAAGGAGCCGCGATCCTGATCCTCGAGGATCTCGCGCACGCGCTGCGGCGCGATGCCCGCATCTACGCCGAGCTTGCGGGTTTCGCGACCACGAACGACGCCTTCCACATGACGGCACCGCAGCCGCAGGGACGCGACGCCGCGCGCGCCATGCGGATCGCGATCCGGGACGCGGGCCTCTTGCCGGAGGAAATCGAGGCGGTGAACGCGCACGGCTCCTCGACGGTGCTGAACGACCGCACCGAGACGCTCGCGATCAAGGAAGTTCTCGGGGACAGGGCGCGCCGCGTGCCCGTGAGCGGCACCAAAGGGCTTCACGCGCACGCGCTCGGGGCCTCTGGGGCGATGGAAGCGGCCATCGCGTCGCTCACCGTGTCGGAGGGATTCTTGCCCGCAACCGCGAACCTCGATCATCCCGACCCGGAGTGCGATCTGGACTATGTGCCCCGCGTGGGCCGCTCGATTCAGGTACGAACGGTGATTTCAAATTCCTTTGGCTTCGGGGGAACCAACGCATGCCTGGTATTCAAGTCGCTGACCGTCTGAGGAGGATCTCCATGTTCCGCGCCGCGATCCCCCTCGCTCTCCTTCTCCTGTTGCCCTTCTGGAGCGGCTGCGGCACCTCCGGAAGCAAGGTCCCGGTTAGCGAGATGACGGCGAGGACCAACCCGGGAGGAGTTCAAAGGGTCGACGTCGACGTGCACTCCTTCTATTTCAAGCCGAGCCGCATCATCGTGGAATCGGGGAAACCGGTCGAGTTGACGTTCCATTTCAAGAGTTTCTTCGTGCCCCACAACTTCACCTGCGCGGACGGTGACGCAGGGATCTCGGTGAGCCGGGGAGCGGGCTTCATGAGCTTCCATCGGACCAAGCACGCCAGGTTCACGCCGACGAAGCCGGGTGAGTACGAGTTCTTCTGCCACGTGGACGGCCATGCCAAGAAGGGAATGAGGGGAACCCTCGTCGTACGCTAGGAGCGCTCGGCGCCACGAGCGCCTCGCGACGCTAGCGCGATACGCGGTAGAGCCAGCCGCGGGCGGCAGGGAGGGATCGTGCCACCGGCGTCGTGAACGCGACAAGCGTGCCGTCGGCGGAGAGCCAGGTTCGCCGCGGAACGAGACCGGGGTCGTACTCCCCCCGGGAGATCTGCTCCAGCACCCATTTCGCGAGCAGCCTTCCATCGCTCCCCAAGAGCAGCACCGGCCCCGTCGAGAGCCGAACCAACGCGCGCTGGCCATCGTCCGAGAGCGAGAGCTCAAGAACATCGGCGCCCTTCCCGGCTCCGGTCGCGAGATCGCGCCGCGACCAGACAGGGGTCTTTCGCGTGGTCTCGTATAGGCCCATCCACAGATCGCCCTCGGCGCGATGGGCCACGGGGGAGGTGGCCGCAACCAGGGTGAAGCGGCCGTCGGGGGTGATCGCGGTCCGGCCCACGATGTTTCGCGGAAGCGCGACGCGGAGCTTCTCTCCCCCCGTGCGGTCGAAGACCAGGAGCTGCTTTTCCCTCGCGATCGCGACGTCTCCGAAATTGCTGACCGCGAACTCACGCTGATCCGCGGCGACGCTCCGCGCCCACAGGATCTTGCCCTCGAGATCCAGAAGCCTCAGCTCGTCCTGCCGGATCCCCGTGGAGTCGTACAATCCGATCGTATTCACGGCGAGGAAGTTCTCGAGCGGTGAGGCTGATCCCCAGCCCGCGATGGCTGGCCAGGAAGCACGAGGGCTCCCGCCCGGGAGCCGAAGCACCCGCACGAGCGGCGGGATCGTATCGCCGGGTGAGGGCCGGGGCGCGAGCACGAGGTCTCTGCCCAGGGCGGCGGGCACGAACTTCGATCGTGTTTCCCACACGAACCCGCCGCTCGGGGCGAAGAAGCGGGCATGCCGCCTCTCGCTCGGGAGCCCGCTCGAATCCGAGCCCGTGGGTTCTTCCGTGACGATCCAACGGTATCTCGGGAAAATCCGGACGGAGTGCGCCATCGCGTCCTGGCGTGGCCAGGACGCGAGAAGGGTCGGCGCCCCGCCACGCACCGGGAATACGTATAGAGACTCGCTGCCGAGAGGACCCAGCACACGAACGGCGGGCCAGACCGGTGCCGCGCCGCCGGAACCAGCGCCGCGCTCGCGGCCGGCCGCTGCGTTCCAGGCAATGGGCCCCACGCCGTCGAGCAACACCTGGGGGAGGAGGCTTGGCCGAGGGGCGGGCGCGGGCCGCGCCGGGCTTGTTGCGGCTCGCTGCGCCGGCGATGCGACCGGAGCCTTGCCCCGCGCGGCGGCTCCCGCCGCCGAGGCGTCAAATCCGGCAGCGCCGACGATCACAATCGCACTCAGAAGCGCGACAATGATGCGCGACGTATCCCGTCCCCGTTATCGGTGGGTCGTTTTGGTGGAGTTGGACGCGGCCGCCGCTCGGGCCGCCTTCTTGGTTGCAGGCTTTCGCGCGGGAGCAGGCGGTTTGAGCGTGAGATCCCGTGCCACCCAGATGTCTTCGTTGCTGCCCTTAGCATCGATCGAGCTGTAGTAGAGCGATTTGGAATCATACGCCCACGTCGGCTTGATGCAATTCCCCGCCGCCGTGAGCGGGAACGTCTTGTTCGTCGCCACGTCCATGATCCAGACGTTACGCTTGGTGCCGACCTGGCGTCCGAAGGCGATCCACTTGCCGTCCGGCGACCAGGACGGCCAGGTGTCCTCGACCGGCTGCCCGCCGATCGCGCCCTTGGTGAGGCGTATCTCCGGTCCGCCATCGGCCCGCACCTTGAACACGTGATATTTCGTGAACAGGATGCTGCCCTCCATCGTCTGCTGCTTCGAAGGATCGTAGTCCTTCGCGACGAAGGCGATCCAATTGCCGTCGGGCGACAAGGTCGGATGCCCCGGGCTACCCATGCTGTTCGTCACCTGTCTCGCCATCGCGGTTTCCTCTTCGCCGGACGCACCCATGATGTAGATGTTGAAGCCGTAGAGCTCGGTCGGACGCAATCGATTGGAGTAGAACACGATCTTCTTCCCGTCCGAGGAATAGCTCGCGAAGCGGTGGCTGCCGGGACCATGCGTCAGCTTTCGCGGCTCACCGCCCTCGAACGGGATCGAATAGACGTTATACCGATGCCCCCGGGTCGAGATGAAAAGGAGCGACTTGCCGTCCGGCGCCCAGGTCGGAGTGCCCGCTTTGGCGCTGTCGGGCTCGTGGCTGAGCTGGCGCGCCTCCCCTCCCTCGGCGGGCATGAGGTAGACCTGGGTCGAGCCATGGCCGCAGCGATCCGACGTGAACGCGATCCACTTCCCGTCCGGCGACGGCGCCGGATCCGTCTCGCGCATCGTGTCGGAGGTAACTTGGGTGAACGTGGTGGCTCGGGCGCACCCGGGCGCCAGCGCCATGAGAACGAAGGCGGTAAGCAGCCAAATTCTCGCCAGATACGTATTCCGCGTCATTGACCTACCTCTACCCCGCAAGGAGACAACGGGTTCCCTATCATCAAGGCCTCGGTGCGAAGCCTTCTCCGGTTGTCAGCACTTCGTAGGACGCCACACCCAGGGCGTGGCGGCGGATCTGGTTCCATGGGCGATCGAGGATGTGGCACTTGAGAAGCGCGAGCACGATCTGATGCGAAACAACCGCCACAAGCCCGTCGGAAGCCGGATGCCGCCCCGCGATGTCGTGCATCGCTTGAACGGCACGCTCGTGCACTTGGGCGAGAGGCTCCGCGCCCGGGAGCGAGCATGACGTGGGATCTTCACGCCAACGCCGGTATAGATCGAAATCGGGCAGCTCCGATTCGCTGAGCCCTTCCCACTCGCCGTGATGGATCTCGTTGAGCCGCGGATCGGTTATCACGTTCAACCGATGAGGTCCCGCGACGTAGGAGGCTGTCTCGACTGCACGCGGGAGCGCGCTTGAATAGACCGCCTGGAGCGGCACCTCCCAGAGGACGCGAGCCAGGGCCTTCGCCTGCTCGTGCCCCGCGTCGTTCATGGATGCTCCTTTGGAGCCCTGTACGCGACGCTGGTGATTCCAGTCGGTTTCCCCGTGGCGCACGAGAACGAAATCGCGCGTCAGGCTCACGGGCGTGGCGCTAGACCCTGCCCGCATGGGCGAGAAGCTCCGCGTTCAGAATGGCGGCGCCGGCGGCGCCGCGGATCGTGTTGTGGCCCAGCGCGTCGAACTTCCAATCGAGGACCGCGCACGGACGAATCCTCCCGACCGTGACGCCCATCCCCAAGGCACGGTCCACGTCGAGGCGCGGCTGCGGACGATCGTCTTCATCGCGCACGTGGAGCGGCTCCGCCGGCGCGGAAGGAAGCGGGAGCCGGTCGAGCGGACGAAATCCGCGGAGCGCGGCGATCAGCGCCTTCAGGGATGTCTTACGCTTGAGCTTCACGCTCACAGCTTCGAGGTGACCGTCCAAGACCGGCACACGATGGCACTGTGCGCTGACCGCGATCTCGGCCGACTCGATGCCCCGGGAACCCATGCGGCCCAAGATCTTGTTCGTCTCGGTCTCCATCTTGGGCTCCTCGCCGGCGATGAACGGGATCACGTTTCCCAAAATGTCGAGCGACGGAACACCCGGATATCCGGCGCCGCTCGTAGCCTGAAACGTCGTGACGATCACGGACTCAACGCCGAAAGCGCGGTGCAACGGCGCGAGCGCCATCACCAGCACGATCGCCGCGCAGTTCGGGTTCGTGAGGATTCCCCCGCCGTTGTAGCTCTGTTTGTCCAAGAGCTCGATATGATCGCGGTTCACTTCCGGGATGACGAGCGGGACCCAGGGGTCGAGCCTGTGATTCCTTGAATTCGAGGACACCAGATGCCCCTGGCGCGCGTAGCTCTCCTCCAGCTCCCCGGCGACCGAGGCATCGAGAGACGAAAACAGAATTGGCGAGCGGAGCTTTTCGCCCGGCCCTTTTACTTTGAGCCCAGCGACACGCTCTGGAATCCGGGTCGAAAGCTTCCAGCGTCCCCCCACCGCCTCCGCGTAAGTCTTCCCGGCGCTCTGATCCGAGGCCAGGACCTCCGCCACGTAGAACCACGGGTGGCTTTCGAGGAGCTGGATGAAGCGCTGCCCTACCGTTCCCGTAGCACCGAGGACCGCGACGGCCCTCGGGGCGGAGCCGTTTCGCGTGCCTTTTGAAGGGGAACGCTTCGAAGTCGTTGCGGTACCACGCGGTTTTGCTAGCATAGGCTGCTCATGATACGTTTGCGCCGTCCCCCTCCGCAATCCCCAATCCCCCACCCCGCGAAGGGCTTCCCCTCTTGAGTTCGAAGTTCAGACGTTTCACTGCCTTCGGAATCCCCGCGGCGCTTCTTCTTGCCGCCGGCACGGCCCTGGCGCAGCCGAGGATCGTGGCCACGTATCCGGCGGACGGAGCCGATCGCGTGCCGTCGAACGCGAACCTCGTCTTCGCGTTCGACCGTCCCACGGCGAAGCACGTTTCGTATTCGGTCGCCGATCTCACAAGCGGCGGGGGCGGGACCATCACAACCTCGCCGGATCGCTGGTCACCGCTAGGTGACACGCTCTACATCACGCCGTTCATGCCTCTCGCGTTCGGACATCTCTTCGGGATGAAGATCAACCTGCTTCAAGACGTCGACAGCATGTACTACGGAAACCCGACGTATTACAACCAGGCGTATTACTTCACGACCCTGTCGCCATCCCGCGTCGAGCGGGTGCAGGCGGGCGATGTGAGCCTCTCGTTGACGCCCGATGTCACCTTGCCGGTCCCGATCCCGGTACGGGAGCTGGCGGGCACCGACGTCTCGTTCACGTCGGCGCGGGTGCAGTTCATGCCCTCTCCCACGGTTCTCAACACCGAGCCGACGCCGCTCGATACTTCGGTCGCGCCCTTCTATGAATACACCCTCCCGATCTCGATCCTGCTTCGACGCAATGGAGCCATAAACCTCGTCGCACCCGTCACGCTTCCCGGGAGCGTCGCGCGCACGATTCCCCAGGGAAAGCTGGGCGTCCGCCTGACGTTCTACGGAACCGACGAGACGTCCTCCTCGGTCGTCGTCGACGCGTGCTTCCGCACCGACCCGACGAGCGTCGTGTGCCATCAGGCCAGCGTGCTGCCGGCCATCGCCTCAGACCTACTCGTGCTCTCGGCCGTCCTGGAATGGCCGCTCCATGGCGCCGCCTTCGCCGCGGGGGATACGATCCTTCCGCGCGCTGTCGTTACCGGAAACGGAACGGGCCCGTTTCGCGGAGCCTTCTATATGGATGGGGAGCTCGTCTCGATCGAGGAGGGCTACATGGAGGCCGGGCGGCCGGTCACGGTCACGATGCGGGGACCGCTGCCCACGCGAAGGCTCGGCGAGCACCGGCTGCAGTTCCAGGTCGAGGCGCCCCAGCCCATCGCGGCGAACCCGGTTTCCTTCCTCTGTACACCTCCACCGAGTGGGCTGGAGCCTCCGGCGTGGGGATCCCCCGAGCCGCCGCCCGAGGCCCCGCGCCGACTCAAGGGATCGGCGACCTGGCTCGCCGAGGGGCGCTCGCGCTTTCGTGAGGACGATCGCTCCGCGACGGGATGGGGAGCGTGGAACGGGGGGTACGATCTATCCTCGACACGCCGCCTCGAGGCGGAGCTCTCGATGCGGCTCAGGTTCGACGAGGTCGGGAACGGCCGAGGAACGCCGCAGCACATGAAGCTTCGCTACACCGCGCGGAACGCTCTGCTCGAGTGGAGCGACGCCGCCCCCGCGGGCGCCGGCGAGACGCCGCTCCTCGTAAGCCCCGTGCCGCGGAGGAGCGCCCAGGCGGCATGGCGCGGATCCCCGCTGGGTGATCTCGACGGCTACATGGCGCTCGCGTCGCACCCGATCTCGGCCGGCGGCCCCGTACGCGAGCCGGAGTCCGATCTCTACGCGGCACGCCTGCGCCGATCGCTGCTCCGCGACCGCATCCAGGCGACACTCTACGGCGGCTACACGCACGAAGACCCTACGCCGGGCGGGGTCGAGACGCGGACGCGATCGTGGGCGACGCGGCCACGGTGCGACACCGGAAGATCGCGGGCGTCGAGGAAGGCCGCTCCCGCACGGCATGGCGCGGCGAGCTTACGGGAGCCACCGCCGGATTCGAAGCCCTCGGGCAGGCGTTTTCCTACCAGCCCGCGCTCGCGACCGCCCTGAACCCGTACGCGCTGTCGAATCGCCGCGGCGGGTTGGCGCAGGTCAGGCGCAGTATTTGGAAATGGAACCTCTTCAGCAGTTTCCGCTCCGAAGAGCCTGCCGAGCGAACCGGCCTCGAGCCGGTCGTGCGCGTTCAGACCGGGACGATCGGCGGGAGGCTCGAGATGGGTAAGGACAGCTGGGTGACCCCGTCGCTCGTACGCGTGACCCACCGCGGCGCGAACACCGATTTCACGGAGCATAGGGTCGCGACGGAGTACACGGTCGCGGAGCCGTACGGCGGGCGGACGACCGCGCGCTTCGACGTCACCTTCATCAAAGACGCGATGAGAGCAGAGACCAAGCGGCGGGTCCGCTGGGACTGGAGCAGAACCGCCTGGGCGATCTCAATCTCACCGACACGACGATCCAGGGCTCCTTCGAGGCGCGATGGGAAGCGATCGCGAGCCGTCTTTTGATCACGCCCTTCTTCGCCGGGTCTACCCGCACGTACGATCTCCAGGGCACGAGAGAGGACCGGTACTCGGCGCGGCTCCAGGTCGCGCTGCTGCGTGTCGCGGGTCTCGGGGGAAATGCCGTGTCCGTGGAAGGACGCCTCGATCGCGTGCAGCATTTGAGGCCTTCTTTGCCCAAGAACCTCGACGGGTCGGTAGAAATCGCCGTGGGCCAGCGATTCGAGCTCGGCGGCGCGAAGTGATTCTCCTCCGCCGGACCTAACGCCGTCGGACCTCCGACGCCCGGATTCGCGTCGGCTTCAACGCGCGTCCGCGCCCTCGCCGCTCCAAGCACCACGCGGACATCCCGTTCGCTCGCCGCGACGGAATCTTGCGGCGATGCGCTCCTTGGAACGAATCGTGCTTGTTCGATGCACGCCCTCGCTCCTCGGCGCCCAACGGCGCGGCCTTGGCCGCGCGAATCCAGAAGGGGTGCCGATATGAAACGTTTCGAGATGTTCCTCATCGTCTCCGCGCTCGCCATCGGACTTTCCGGGTGCACGAAGCAAGGAGCCCGCCGCGTTACCGATCCGGCCCCTGATCCGCAGCCGAGTCTCTCGGATATAAGGGAAGCGCGGTGGATCACGGAAGACGGCGAGATTCGTGAAGCAGCGGCGCGCGCGGTGAAAAGCCCGCTCATGGCACGCGCGCTCGCGGACGGAGCCACGGACCCGCGGCTCGGGCTTCTGCGAGCCGGCATCGTGGGCGCGCTTGGAACGATGGCGGACGGACGCAGCGTCCGGATCACGATCCTTCCATATCAATATAGAGACGACCTCACGCACGCCGTCTACTTCGTGCTGCTCGAGGCGAACGCCACGACTCAAGTGCAGAGCTTCGAGCTGGTCCGCCGGCGCGATCCGAGCTTACTCGAAGCGGGGTTTCAGCCGATCAACTCCGGGCAGAACAGTCTCTGGATCAAAGAGGGCGCCGTTTATACACGCTCCCCGGCGGGGATCGTGGTTCGAGCCCCGGAGCGTTTCAACTGGGCAAGGTTCGGCGTATGTTTCATCCCTCTCGCCGACATGCTTCTCCGAAATGTTGATGACGCCTGCCACTCGATGGGAAACTTCCCTGGTTGCGTCACGGTCGGCTCCGGCGCGGCCATTCTAGGGGCGGCCCTCTACTGTGCGCTTCAGGCCTTCAAGGGATAGCGCCATGCGACCCTCCTGGATTCCCATCTTGGTCGGCCTGATCGCCGTCGGCTGCGGCATGTTCGCTGTCCTCCCCCTCCGATGGTCGCCTGATATCTCGCACGGCATCCTCGCCGGGATGGTGATGTACTTCGTCGGGTTCACGCGAACCGTGGCCCTCGTGCCGGCCGGGGAGGGGATTCGGTTGCTGGGGTCGGGAGGACTACTCCCAGGGGTTTCGAGCGGCGTCTCTTCTTCGACGTCACGTGGCCGGTCTTGATCCTGGCGGCCTGGAGCCTGGCGGACTCGATTCTCAACTCGAGGGGAAAATCGAAGCGGTGAAGCGAAAGCTGGGAGCGAGGCGTGGGGGGCTAGCGTCTCCCCTTGGGAACACCGGGGGAGCGCCCCCTCGCGGCCTTCTGGCGTGGCTGAGGCTCGGGGCGCTGGGTTTTCCTACGCCCGTTCCCGCGTTTCGCCTTCCGCTTCTTGGCCTCCGCCTTTCGCCGGCTGGCGGCGGCCTTGCGGGCCTCCAGCTCGGCGATGCGCTCGGCAACCCCGACGAAGGCATAGCGGAATACTTCGTCGACGGCGCTCACCGGTACGAGGGTCATGCTCGCGCGCACCGAGTCCGGGACTTCGACCACGTCCTTCTGATTATCCGAGGGGAATACCACCGTCTTGATGCCGGCGCGGTGGGCCGCCATGATCTTCTCCTTCAGGCCTCCGACCGCGATCACCTTACCTCGCAGCGTCACTTCCCCCGTCATGGCCACGTCGTGCCGGATCGGCGCCTCAGCGAGCGCCGAGGCGATCGCCATCACGATCGTGATGCCCGCGGACGGGCCGTCCTTGGGAACCGCGCCCTCGGGAAAGTGGATGTGGAGATCGAAATCATCGAAGACCTCGGGGTCGATACCGAGCAGCTCCGCCCGTGCACGCACGTAGCTGTGCGCCGCCTGGACCGACTCCTTCATCACGTCTCCGAGTTGCCCGGTTACGATCACGCGCCCGGCTCCTCGCATCTTGAGCGCCTCGATGAGAAGCAGATCCCCGCCGGTCGTGGTCCAAGCGAGCCCGGTCGCCACGCCGACCTCGGCGTGCCCCTCGGCCATTTCGGGGAGGACATAGGGAGGACCTAAGAGCTTCTCGATGTCGGCCTCGCCGAAGCTCCATTGGCCGGTGTACCCGGTGGTCCTCTGGCGCGCGCACTTGCGGCACACGGTCTCGATCGCGCGCTCGAGCTGCCGGACGCCGGCCTCCCGGGAGTACTCGCGGATCATCTTCGTGATCGCGGCGTCGTCGAACGCGATATCTCCTTCTTGAAGCCCGTGCTCGCGGGCCGCCCGCGGAATCAGATGACGCTTGGCGATCTCGATCTTCTCCGCGTCCATATACCCGGGGATCTGGATCATTTCCATCCGATCCAGCAACGGCGCCGGGATGAAATCGAGGACGTTCGCCGTCGTGATGAAGAGCGTCTCGGATAGGTCAAATGGGATCTCGATGTAGTGATCCACGAAATTCGAGTTCTGCTCGTGGTCCAGCACCTCGAGGAGCGCCGATGCGGGATCCCCCTGGGAGTCGTGGCCGAGCTTGTCGATCTCGTCGATCATGAACACGGGATTGGAGCTATGGACGTCTCGCAAGCTCCGGATGATCTTCCCGGGCCGGGAGCCGATGTACGTGCGGCGGTGGCCCCGGATCTCCGCCTCGTCGCGAACGCCCCCCACGCTCATCCGGACGAAATCGCGTCCCATGGCGCGCGCGATCGAGCTCCCGAGTGACGTCTTCCCTGTGCCGGGGGGTCCCGCGAAGCAGAGGATCGGGCCCTTGAGATCGTTCTTCAGCTTGAGCACGGCGAGGTATTCGAGAATCCGCTCCTTCACCTTGTCCAGGCCGAAATGCTCCGCGTTGAGCCGGCGCGTTACCTCGTCCAGGTCGATCGGCTGGCGCACCGGCTTGTTCCAAGGCAACGCGAGCAGCCATTCGATGTAGTTGCGGATCACCCCTGACTCTTGCGAAGTCGGGGTCAGATAGCGAAGCCGGTTCGTCTCCTCGTACACCACCGAGCGCACGTGCTGCGGCAGGCCCAAGATGTCCGCGCGGTCCAGAATCTGCCTGACGAGCATCTCCTGGGGGTCTTCTTCGCCGAGCTGACGGCGGATTTCGTCGAGCTGCTGGCGGAGGAAAAACTCTTTCTGATTCTTGTCGACCTGGGCCGACGCACGTCGCACGACATCCTCGGCGACACTGAGACGCGCGACCTCGCTTTCGAGGGATTCGGCCACGAAACCCAGGCGCTCCTCGACGTTCAGGGTCTCGATCACTCTCTGTTTCGCCTCAACCGGAAACCGTACGATCGAAGCCACGGTGTCGGCAAAGAGGCCGGGATCCCCCAGGTTCATGCTGAAGATGTTGTCCATCTCGGGGGGGTAGGAGTGGTCGAGCTGGGAGATCGTCTTGAGGTGCTGCAGTATCCGGGTCGCGAGGAGCTTCGCCCGCTCCGGATCCACCTCGTTCTCGAGCGGGCAGGATACGCGTGCCTCGATATAAGGATCTCTCCGGAGAATCTCCTCGACCCCGATGCGCCGCAATCCTTCGAGGGTGACCTGGACGTTGCCGTTCGGCATGTTCAGGATCCGGATCACCCGTGCCGCGAGGCCTATCTTGCTTAGCTGCTCAGGGTTGAGATCTTTTTCGCTCTTGGCCGGGCTGTAGACGAGCGCGATCAGGTCGTCGGGCTCTGCATGATCGCGAAGGAGCGCCTTCGACTGCTCGAGGCGAATCTGGATCGAGGTAACGCCAAGCGGGAAGACGACGGTGCTCATCAGCGGGAGCACCGGCATGACCGGGGGCACGTCGCATTCGAGCATCCGGCCGATCTCGGACATCGGTCGCTTGCTCATGCAGGCGATCCTTTCCGCCAGGGACGGAACGAGGGTCGAGGGCGAGGATACGAAGGCCACGGTATCACAGCTTCCCTGCCGATGGCCAGTCGCCCCCCGCCCCCTCGCCCCCCCAAAATCGAAGGGCCATCAGGGGAAGCCAACTGATGGCCCATCGATCCGCCTTACTCCGGCTCGCAGGGGTTCGCCCTCCCCGCGACGCCGAGAACTACGCCGCTTACCAGCCGGCCTTGCCACCCGGAGGAATAATCGTGCCGAAGGCGACGATTAGCGCGGTCAGAATGAGTGCGGTCATTTGGTTCTCACCTCCCTTCAGGTTTGTTTCGTTTGAACCGGTGGATCGGGGGTTTCTTGGTACCGTTGCCGCTTACCAGCCAGCCTTGCCGTCAGGACCGGGGCCAGCGAATGCCAGGATCACGAGAATCGCGAGAAGAGCTACCATCACACACCTCACTTCGTTTGGGTTCACTGCTCACCTTCCGAACTGCTGACGTCGGAATGTAAGAGCAGCCGCCGTGCCATTTGCAATTCCGGGAGACCGATAGTCTGTAAGTGTTTGTCTTACAGATGGCTGGGGGGATGGCAAAATGCGATCCCAGGCACGAGCGAGGCGAGCAAATTAGTCAACAAAACCTGACTAATTCGTGGTTACGGTATAACTGTTTTAATATCAGCCGATTATATGTGTCGCGTTAACTTTACGGCGGATGTCTGAAGCGGTTGTCTCTTCCTGATAGCCCTCAGGGCTGGGGAACGGGAGCCGAACCAGAAAGATGCTCCCCTCACCGACGTGGCTCTCCACTTGGATCATCCCCCCGTGTGCCTCCACGATGCCGCGGGCGATCGAGAGGCCGAGGCCGAGCCCGGAGGAATTGAACTCAGCCGTCCCCGAGGAGTGGAGGTTCACGTCCTTGAGCTCCACGAGCTTCGAGAAAATCCGCTCCTGGTCCTCTTCGGCGATGCCGATCCCCGTGTCGCTCACCTCGACCTCTACGGCGTTTCCGACCCTCTGCGCCGCAAGCCCGATCGAGCCCCCGTCCGGCGTAAAGCGCACGGCGTTCATGGCGATGTTCAGGATCGCCTTGCTCAGGTAGTCGCGGTCAATGCGGGGATGGACGAGGCCCGGCTCCACGCTGATCGAGAGCTGCTGATCTCGCTGCGTTACAAAGGGGGCGACTTGCACCGCCACTTCGTCGAGGACCTCGCCGATGTCGCAGGGGGCGAAATGCGCGGGGAGCTGGTCGCGCTCGATCAAGGACATGTTGGTCAGGTCCCGCGCCAGGCGGGTGAGCGTATCCGTTCCGCGGCGTATCGCGGAGAGCCCCTCCCTCTGGGGTGGGGTGATTTCCCCGAGCGCGCCTTCGCCGATCATGTCCGCGTACGCGCGGATCATCGTGACGGGGGTGATGATCTCGTGCGAAGCGACGGCGATGAAGTCTGATTTCATCCGGTCGATCTCCCCGAGCCGCTCGATCTCGTGCCGCTGGGTATCGCGCATGATTTCGAAATCCTCGGCGAGCCTCCCCATCTCATCGCGTGAGCGGACGTTCAGCGGGAAGTCGTAGTTGCCGACCCGCATCTCATTGGCGGCTTCCACGAGGCGCCGGATCGGCCGCGTGATTCCGGCCGCGACCCCGAGACCGAGCAAGAGCGCCAAGAGCGCGGCCGTGGCCCCCGCGACGGAGAGATCCACTCCGATCCTTTTTAGGATTAGCGTTTCCTGGTCGAGGGAGCGCAGAAGCACGTACCCGAGGTGACCTCCCACTTCCGGACCCCTCACGTCGCCGCGAAGCGCGAGAAAGCGCTCTCCCTGGACCGGGAGCACCTCGAGCCTCTGCCCCAGTCGCTCGCCGGCGGCCTGGAGGCGAGAGTCCGCCTCCCGCCACTCGCGAATCTTCGTTTGCAGCGTGCTCCGGAGCGCGGACTCGGGAAGGGTGCTCAAAGCGATTTCGCCGTCCACGGCAAAAACGACATCGCTCCGCGTCGTCTCCTTGAGAGCCTGCGCGAGCTCGGAGTCCACGCTCCTTCCCAGCGTCAGGGTGCCGACGAGGGTGCCGCCGACCAGGATGGGAACAACCGCGACCCGGTGTGCCTTCCGTCCCTCCACCATGTAGCCGCTGGCCGGACGACTCGCCAGCGCTTCCCGGATGAGCTTCGACCCGGAGATGTTGATCCCGTGCTCGTCGGCCCGTCCCCCGCGGACGAGAACCACCCCGTGCTCGTCCGTAACGTCAAAGACCTGCGCCTCCGTATCGCGCTGGAAATCGCCGACGACGCCGGCGAGCGTCGCCTGGAAATACTCGGTACCGCGATCCACCCCGGGAAGGGTGAGCATCGCGAAGAACTTCGGGTCGCGTGCGACGATGATCCCGATGCGCTTCAGCTCCTCCCCCTGATGCAGCATCTGCCTCTCGAAGGAGAGGGCCGCGCGCGCGAGGTCGGCGGTGACCGTCCTGTTCTCCTGGGCGGCGACCCGGAAATTCACGGCGAGGAGCGCGGCCACCAGGACCGCCAGAATGGGGATCGAAGTGATCGTCGCGATCTTCGCCGCGAGCGAGAAGCGGAATCTCGGAAGCCGAACCGGCTTCACGGTTCGAGAGGCGGGAGCGAGGCGGCGCCCCTTGCGGGCACGTCGACCGTGACCATTCGTTCGCCCGAGCTGGGCAGCCACACCTTCACCGTGTGGGATCCGGCCGGCACGTTCTCGATGCGGAACCGGCCGCTCCGCCCGATCAAGGCGAAACGCCGGGTCGGCGCCACGATGATGTCGGCGCGCATGTCGGAGTGGATGTCGCAGTAGACCTGGACAGCTCCCGGCTTCGCGAACGTCACGCTCCGGGACTTCCCTTTCGGGTAGCGTCCCAGGTCGAATCGCTTTGGGGGCGAGTAGGAGAAAATGTTGTGAAAGACATTGTCGCTGTTGTGGAACTCGACGGTTTGCCCCGCCTGAACGACGAGAATGCGCGGGACGAACCGCTGCCCGAGCTGGTCCATCCTGGCGGGCGGAGGCGGAGGTCCCGGTTCGGGTTCGGGATCGGCGACCCACGCCGCACCGTAGGCGGTGTCGACCGTAGCCGCGGCCACCGACCGGGCGGAAGCACTGAGCTGGCCGACGTATGGATTGGGCTTCGACATATCCCGGATGGCGAGATCCGCGGGCGCGACCACGACCTCTCCTGTGATCGCGCCGGCCGAAGCGCCGGCCGCGCGGAGGAGCGCGAGGAGAAACACCGCGGCGATCGCGGGCGCTGCGCGCATCAGAACCCCACCGAGAGCTGGGCCGCCGCGAACGCGCGCACGAGCGGAGGCGTCACGTTGACCTGGGACTGCTGATGCACAAGCTTCGCGACCAGGCGCTTCGACGGCTTGAACCCGATACCGATCTCGCGTTTCCAAAGGTCCGCGTCCCATGCCGCGACACCGCCTCCGGAGAGCGCTATGTCGGCGAAGATCATGCGGTCGAAGCGCCCGGCGATGTACCAACCGGGCAGGACGGTCCACTTGCCTTCCACGTACCACGAGCGGAGGTCCAGGTTGCCGATGAACGGCGACTCGAATCTGCTGAAGAGGAACTCCGAGTAGAGGACGCCGTGACCATAGGAAAGCTCCAGGTCGGCGGCCGCGAGCTTCTGCATGAACTGATCGACCGTCCGCCCCGGCGGGAGATCGTCGTTCAGATCCTCGTAGAGATAGGGGGCGCGCGATCCGGAGACGCCGGCCCGAATCCACGGGGCGGGGACGAATCCGAGCCGCGCGAGAACCTGCTTCCCGTTGTTCGTGTCGCCCATGACCGGCTGCGCCGCGCTTCCGTTCGTGACGCCGGCCGCGAACTCGATCGGAGCGGCGGTTCCGATCAAGACCATCCCGAAGTCCCAGCAGTTCTCGTAGAGAACGGGAACCGCCTGCCCCCCGGAGCCCCCGACTCCGGTGAGCCCCGGTCCCATGTAATTCGAACGGTAGCCTTTCCCCCGATTCGCCACGATATCTTCGCCGCGAACGGCCGCCTGGTCGGTGCGGAGATCGGTATGGTATTGGTACATGAGGGGCGCGCCGATCAGGTTGTTTTGGGGTGCGTACGAGCGGTTTGGATAGGCTCCCAAATGGAGCGGAATCTTCCCGACCTCAAGATGGATGTCGCGCCCTTTCGGATCCGAAAGCCGGACAAAACCCCCGAAGAGCCGCGCCATCATGGTTTCGTCGTCGTAGAGGAACTCCGTGAAGACGTGGACGTGATCCTGGATGGGGGCGTCGGCAAAGAGACGGATCCGGGCCGTGTGGAACGGGTTCTCGCCGAAGTTGAGGGTGTTGATGCCCTCCTGGTCGGTACGGCTCAAGCCCACGAGGTCCAGGTTGCCCTGGAAATTCACCGGGCCAACCGAGGCGCATTCCACGGGCTCAACCGGCCCCAGGCAAAGTGCGAGCCCGAACATCAGACCGATCCATCGCACGTTCGGTTCCTCCTTGAACGAATCTCGCGACCGCCCGCCCCGCCGCCGGGTCGCACTTCCATCTCCCGGCTTCCCGGGGACAAACCGCGTCGACGTAATTTTCGGTACCGAACGCCCCGATCCTGAGCGGAAACGATGGTGTAGACTCTGGGGATGGATTCGATGGAACCGACCCCGGCGGGGGTTTCACCCGCCCGTGGGTCCGCTGAAAACCAGGCTCCGGCTCGCCGCGGCCAGACGCTCGATCTCACGATCTCTGACCTCGCCTTCGGCGGAAAGGCCTTGGCCAAAATCGGGGGATTCGTCGTATTCGTGGAGAATGCCCTCCCGGGAGACCGTGTGCTCGCAACGGTCTATCGGAAGCGGCGTCAATACGCCGAGGCCCGGGCCGTGGAGATCCTGGCCCCCTCCCTTTCCCGAGTGCCGGCGCGCTGCGACCACGTTCCCATCTGCGGGGGGTGCCGGTTTCAGGATTTCGACTATCCAGAGCAGCTTCGACACAAACAGCGCCAAGTCGAGGACTGCCTCGCTCACTTGGGCCGGCTCCGGGTGCCCTCACGGCCGATCCTGCCGGCCACGAGCCTCTTTCACTACCGGAACAAGATGGAATACTCGTTCGGCCGCGACGGAGATCGGCTGACGCTGGGCCTCCACCGGCGCGGGCTTTTCGACAAGCCGTTCGATCTCGAGCGCTGCCATATCGCGACCCCCATCTCCAGCGAGATCGTCGCGTTCGTGCGTGACTTCGCACAGAGGGAAGCTCTGCCGCCGTACGATCTGCGGCGCCACACGGGCCTCCTCCGATTCCTCGTCGTGCGCGAAGGGATTCGGACCGGCCAGGTGATGGTCAACATCGTCGCGAGCGAGCCGCATCCGGCGCTCGAGCGGCTGGCTGCGGCTTTACGGGGAGCCTTCCCCTCCGTCGCCAGCGTCGTGTTGAATCTCACGCGACGGAAGGCGCAGGTCGCGCTCGGGGAGGAGGAGCGCGTGCTCGAGGGGCAGCCGACGATCCTGGAACGTTTCGGAGGACTTACGTTCGAAATCTCTTCCAACTCATTCTTCCAGACCAACACCGAGCAGGCGGAACGTCTTCTGGATTCGGCGCTGGAAGCGCTCGCCCTGACCGGAACGGAGCGAGTCCTGGACGTGTACTCGGGCACGGGCACGTTCACCCTCCCCATCGCCATGAGGTCGGCCGAAGCGATCGGCATCGAATCCTCCGAAATTGCCGTGCGGGACGCGGAGCGAAACGCCGAGCGGAACGGCATCAAGAACGCGCGCTTCTGGAGGGGGGAAGCGATGGAAGTGCTGCGCGACCGACTGGACTGGGGAGGGCGCGATGCCTTGGGACCCCCCGATCGCCCGGAGATCCATGCGGTACTCGTCGATCCGCCGCGTGCGGGACTGCATCCCGGCGTCGTGACACGCCTCATCCAATTGGGCGCGCCGCGGCTCGTCTACATATCGTGCAATCCGAGCACGCTGGGCCGCGACCTAGCACTCCTCTGCGAATCGCGATTCGCGCTCGAATGGATCCAACCCATCGACATGTTCCCTCATACACCCCACATCGAATGCGTGGCGGCGCTCAAGCGCGCCGTATGAAACGGCACGCGTCCATGAGCCAATCGCCCACGGCAACCCGTCGGGAACCGGTGAAGAAGGGGAGTCCGGTCTTCGAGGCCGTCCTCGCCAATGGCTTGAAGGTCTTGATCCAGGAGACGCGGGGGGCGCCGGTCGTCTCCTTCATGGTCTGGTACAAGGTCGGATCCCGAAACGAGAGCACCGGCATGACCGGCATCTCCCATTTGCTCGAGCACATGATGTTCAAGGGAACACCGAAGTACGGCAAAGGCGAGATCGCGCGGCTTCTTCAGCGAAATGGCGCCTCGTTCAACGCGGGGACGTCGCTGGACTACACGAACTATTTCGAGGTGCTCGCGTCGGACCGCCTCGAGCTGGCGATGGAGATCGAAGCCGATCGCATGACGAATGCGCTCATCCCCGAGGAAGAACATCGGCTCGAAATGACCGTCGTTCGCTCGGAGCTTGAGCGGAACGAGGACGATCCTCACCGGGCGCTTTACACGGAGCTCTTCGCGCAGGCCTTCCAGGCACACCCCTATCACTGGCCGACGATCGGATGGCGAAGCGACGTCGAGGCGATTCGAACGGAGCAGATCCGCGACTACTACCGGAGCCATTATCTGCCCAACAACGCCACGGTCGTCATCGTGGGGGACGCGTCGCGTGACGAAGCGCTCGCGCTCGTGGAGAAACACTTCGGCCTGATCGAGAGAGGCCCGGAGCCTCCGCCCGTCGTGACGGTGGAGCCGCCGCAAATCGGTGAGCGTCGATTCAAGATTCGAAAGCCCGGGGACACGCGCTACCTCATGGTGGCTTACAAGGCGCCCGCGCTCACGGACCCGGACACCTATGCCCTGGACGTGCTCGGCATGATCTTGGGCCATGGGAAGGCGTCCCGGCTCTATCAGGCCCTCGTCGAAGGAAAGCTCGCCACGGATGCCGAGGCGGCGAATGAGACGGCGCGCGATCCTCTCTTCTTCATCGCCGAGGCCACCGCGGCTCCCGGCGTGCCGCTGGACAGGCTGGAGCGGGCGCTGCTCGAGGAAGCGGACCGTATAAAAGCGGAGCCCCCATCGCAGGGTGAGCTGAGCCGGGTGAAAAAGCAGATCCAGGCGTCCTTCACGTATTCCAGGGATTCCGTTCGGAGCCTGGCGCAGCAATTGGGGTACTACGAAACCGTGGGGTCATACCGATACCTGGACACCTACCTCGACCTGATCGCGAAGGTGACTCCCGAGGATATCCAAAGGGTGGCGCGCGGGTATCTCCTGGACGACTCACGAACGGTGGGCCACTACGATCCGCTCCCCCTCGACGCGGTCCCCTCGGCAGGATACGCCCGCGGCGCGGGCGGTCCGCGTGGGGGGCCCGGACGGATTCGTCGGCCCGCCGAGAACCGATACCGGGAGCGCGATTCCGGGTCCACCGCGGCGACGAAGGTCCCGTCGCGCGCCATCGAGCCGGTCCGATTCGAGCTCCCGAACGGCCTCGTGGTCGTGCTCCGGGCGAATCCTGCGAACCCGACCGTCGCGATCCAGGGTCTCGTGAAGGCGGGCGCGATTTACGACCCGACCGGAAAGGGCGGGCTCGCCAGCTTCGTGGCAGCGATGCCGGACAGGGGCACCACGAACCGCACGGCGCTGGATCAAGCGGAGGCGCTCGAGAGCATCGGAGCGAGTCTCCGCTTCAATGGAGGCCCCGAGACCGTCACGTTCTCCGGGAACGCGCTGGCGGAGGACATCGGCACGGTGCTCGCTGTCCTGGCCGACGCGCTCCGGAACCCGGCCTTTGCGCCGGACCAGATCGAGAAGGCGCGCGACGAGCAGATCATTCGGGTCAAGGTTGCGGAGGAGGACACTGCCTTCGTGGCCTCGAAGGTCGCGAATGAGATTCTCTTCCCCCCCGGGCACCCGTTCCACCTTTCGTCCATAGGCACCGAAGCCTCCCTCGGCGCGATCGCGCGCGACGACCTGACGTCCTTCCATGCCGCGCACTATGGGCCCAACGCGGTCGTTTTGGTTCTGGTCGGAGACATCGACTCCACGGCCACGATCGAGCAGGTGACGCAATCGTTCGGCGATTGGCGGAAGCTCGAGGGCCCCGCGCCGTTCGCGGTGCCCCGCATCGAGCCGCCCGATCGCGCGGAGCGGCGGATCGTTCGCATGGAAGGGAAATCACAGGTGGACGTCGTCTACGGCCTGCCGGGGTTATCCCGAACCGATCCCGACTATTACGCGGCCTTGATCATGAACTACCTCTTGGGCGGTGGCTCCCTCTCGAGCCGCCTCATGGACAACCTCCGCGACAAGCAGGGTCTCGTGTACGGTGTCTATTCGAATTTGAACGCGGGGATCGGCGCGGGGCCGATTCAGATCCGGGCCGGTACCAACCCGGCGAACGCGGACCGGACGGCGAAGGCGATCTGGACCGAGGTGAAGCGGATGCACGACGGAGGGCCTACGCCGATGGAGCTAGCGGAGGCAAAGAGCTACATGACCGGAGTCTTCCCTGTCAGGCTCGAGACGAATTCCGGGGTCGCGGCCCAGCTGCTTGCCCTCATCAACAGCGTCTCGCTTGAGGAGGTGAGCGCGGCCGCGAGAAGGTACCTTGCCCCCCGAGGCTATGCGCTGGCAATCGCGGGAAGCTACGATGCGGACCCCTCGGCGCCCGGGGTTGCATGACTCCGATCCGCCGGCTCCACGCAAGGCGTCCCGCGCTTGCGGCGCTTGCGGCACTTCTCCTCGTCGGCCCCCTCGCTCCCGGGCCCGCGCAGGCCAAGCGCATTTTCGTGCCCCGCCAGTACAAGCGTCTTCAAGCGGCCATCGACGCGGCCGCTGTTGGGGACACCCTTTGGGTGTCGGCCGGAACCTATAACGGCCCGTTCGTCCTCAAGAAGCGGCTCGTGCTCTTTGGCGAGGGAGGGCCGACCGAAACCATCTTGGACGGTCGGGACAGCGTGCGGGTGCTCCACGTGGAGGGCGTCGTAGGCGGCGGGATCTACGGGTTTCGAATTCAGCGCGGGAAGGCGCCCGGGGGAAGCGGGATCTACTGCCTGCGGGACTCAACGTTCGCGATCGAGAGCTGCGTTATCCGATCGAACTGGGAAGCGGGGATCGCGGCGTGGCAGAGCGCCATCCGGATCGCCGATTCCGAGATTTCGCAGAACAAGGGCAGCGGACTCACCGCGAGCGATACCGAAATGAAGCTCTTTGGCGTGACCTTCCGCTCGAACCATGGCGCGACCGGAGGAGGAATATCGCTCGTGAAATCGGTGCTTCAGCTCGCCACCGGCTGCATCTTCGAGGAGAACCGAGCGGACGAGGGCACGGGAGGAGCCGCCAACGCGGAGAACTCGTTGCTCGCGTTTATGAACTGCACCTTTAGAGGAAACACCTCCGCGGTCGCGGGCGGCGCCCTGGCCGCCACCGATAGCTCCGACCTTCGTGTCCGCAACTCGGTGTTCACCGCGAACCGCGCGGCGACGGGCGGCGCCGTGCTGGTGGATCACGCCGCCCTCACGCTCCAATCCTCCATTTTCAATAAGAACCGCGCGGCCGCCGCCGGCGCCGCGATTCAGATCCTCGCCCGGCGGACGGCGGGAGTAAACCCGGCCCTGTACGGCAACACTTTCTATCGGAACGGAGTCGATGCGGAGGGAGGCGCCATCTTCGCCCAGGAGGTGTCCCCCGAAATCGTCCGCAACATCTTCGTCGTCGACAGCACCGCCAAGAACAAGGCTGTGCTCGAGCTGAAAAGCTCCCCGCGCTATGAGTGCAACCTGATCCACACGCTGGACGGCCCCGACCGCCCCTCCGGGAATACGATCGCGGGGGATCCCTTCTTCTGCGACCCCGAAAAAGGGGACTTCCACCTGAGAGACCTGAGCCCGGCCCTCGTCGCCTCGTGCGGAAAAATCGGCGCCCTCGGCAAGGGGTGCGTCTCCTTCAAGATGGTCCCCAGCCACTAGGCAACGCTGGCGCCCCACTGGAACTTTAGAAGCCCTGGGGCGGTAGTGCTTGGGTGAGGCGACGGTGGCCCTGTAAGTTTCAGTCCTGCAAGGAGGTCATGAATGAGGCTGCTCAAATGGATGCCCTTGGGGGCCGCCCTTTTCGCCATGGGGTTGGGCCTCTCCTCGGCGGCGCTCTCTCCGTCTCGCGCGGATGACGAGGACACGAAGGGCGGAACCGAAAAGAAAGTCACCCGCATCACGCGCGATGGCGAGGAGCGCGATGCCCAAGCAGGGTACTTGGGCGTCCAGGTCCAGCGGCTCACGGCCGCGTTGCGTCGCGCGAAAGGTATTCCGGAATCCACGGAGGGAGCGCTCGTCAACACCGTAGAGGACGGGAGCCCAGCGGACAACGGCGGAATCAGGCGAGGGGACCTGATCCTCGAAGTGAACCACGAAGCGACGCGCGATCCATCGGACCTAGTCCAGCTCGTGCGCGACTTGGAGCCGGGCTCGAGGGTACCGGTGCTGATTTGGCGCGACGGCGTTCGGAAGACTCTGAACCTCAAGGTCGGATCGCGCCCCGAGGGCAGCGACACCCCCATGCCGATGCCGGGTTGGGAAGGTCCGGGCGGCGACCGCGGCGGGCCCGATGGCGGCCCCAGGATGCAGATACTTCGCCGGAACCAGGGTGATCTCCAGCAGCAACTCCGCGACATTCAGGAGCAACTGTCCAAGCTACGGGACGAGGATCTCGCGCGTCTGGAGCAGGAAATCCGCGACCTTCGGTCCGACCTTCAGCGCGGCGGCATCCTGGACAACAGCAGGGATCGAGACCGATCTGATGATCACGGCCGGAACGACAAGGAAAGCGGGGACTGACGACGTTGTGAGCAGTAAGTAAACGGCGGGTGGGTGTTTCCTTTGGATGGTTCGAGCCCATCGAGAACTGTTCAAACCCACCCGCCCCTCCCTTCTTCCCAACCACCGACACCAAAGAGGTTGGACCCCCGGACGGGTCGCATGCTACCATGCGTCTCGTTTGACGCTTTAGAACCGCAACGCGTACGGTTTTTGCTACATAATCGGAGTGCCCAGTCCGATAAGCGTGGGGGGGACAATCCCATGTCCCTTTCCTACAACCCGCTGGTACCCACACGGATGAGGGCTGGGAAACCTATGACCTATCGCCGAACGTTCATTTCCCTGGCTTGTGGCCTCCTTGTAACATTGGGCCTGGCGGAGCACGCCCCGGCCGCCCCAGCCCAGCAATACGCACGCTCGCCCGGCCCGAACGGTACAAGGCTGGCGTCCGCTTCGGTCACGGCGTCCGCCCCCTCGAGGACCCGTACCCGCCGGTCGCGGCGCCGGCTACGCAGGCGAGCGACCTTCTCGCTGCCGCAAGTTACGCGTGATGGCATCCCCAGGCTGCACGCAAAGGCGGCTTACGTCATCGACGAGACCAGCAACCGGGTGCTCTTCCAGAAGAATCCGGCGGAGCTCTATCCCATCGCGAGCCTGACGAAGCTGATGACCGCCCTCGTCTTTTTCCAGACCGCCCCTGCGTTCGACCAGGTCGTCGAGATTGCGCCGGAAGACGTGAAGAACTCGAGCCGTTCGCACATTCGCCCGCGCGAGGAGATCACGGTCCGGGATCTCCTTCACGCGGCCCTCATGTCCTCGGACAATGTCGCGACGAAGGCGCTCGTACGAACATGCGGCATCCCAACCGAGGAGTTCGTTCAGAGAATGAATATGCTGGCGGATTCGCTGGGTCTCACGGGGGCGCGTTTCGTGGAGCCCACCGGCCTGAGCGAGCAGAACGTGGCGACAGCGCAAGCCATCGCCGCGATGCTGCGGACCGCCGCCGCAAATCCGATCGTCAGCTCCATCATGCAGAAGCAGACGTACACGTTCGCCTCGGACCGGAAGCTCCACCGGCTCGTGAATACGAACCGACTGCTCCGGAGCAAGTGGCGCATCACCGGTGGCAAGACAGGCTTCATCAGCGAAGCCGGTTACTGCCTCGCCACCCTCGTCGAGACTCCCTCCGGCACGGAGGTGACCGCGGTGTTGCTCGGGGCGCCGAGCAACCGTCTCCGGTTTGCGGAGGCGAGAAGGCTCCTCGACTGGACGTTCCGCTTCGGACTGCCGCAGAGCAGCGCGGCCCCAGGGAACGACTAGCGCGTGCGGCCCCGAGGCGCGATCTTTCGACGGGCGTGTCGCCTTTCGATTGCCGTGACCCTCCTCTGCCTCCTGGCTCCCTCGCCGGGCCCGGCGGAAGAATCCGCTCCGATCGCCCGGGCCTTCGTTTATCCAATTGGAAACGAGCAGGATTTCACGAAGCCGGCGCCGGGTGAGCTCGCGGGGTTCCACGTTTCGTCTCCCTACCTCGCGGTGCGCCAGGCCCGCAAACGCCGGCCGCAGAGGGTCCACTACGGCGTGGATCTGTCCGCCGGCTCCAGCGGCCCTGTCGTCCGAGCGATAGCGGCCGGAGTCGTCGATGTGAGCGACGGCAATGCGCTCATCAAGGTTCGCAAAGCTCAGACGATCAAGCTCGCGAAGGTCGTGGACGGCAAACAGGTCTACGCCAACGCGATCCGGTACAGGACGGCCTATCGCTGGCGCACCGGCTGGGGAAACCGGGTCGTGATCCGGCACAGGCTCCCGAACGGAGACGTTGTTTACTCCCTGTACGCGCATCTCATGCCGCGATCGGTGCTGGTGAAGAAGGGGGACATCGTGGCGGCGGGGCAGCCAATCGCCAAGGTGGGCCGGACCGGGCGCGCGACCGCGCCGCACCTCCATTTGGAGATACGGACGAATCGGATCGACGAAAGCGCCGAGGTCGCCGACGCGGACGAGGATCCGGAATCGGGTACCGACCTCACCGATGGGGAACCGGCACAGACCGTGGTTCCGCATACGGTGAACCCTCTCTCCTTCCTCGAGGACCACGTCATGCGCTTCGAGGATTTGGAGCCCGGGAGCTGGCAGTCCCGCTATGCGCTGGCCGCGATCAAGGACGGCGTGATCGGTGGGTCGAAAAAGCGCTTCGATCCGGACGATTCAATCTCGCGGGAGGCCTTCTACGCCGCGCTCGTATCCATGTTCCACTTGGGCACCCCCTTCACCAAGGACGAGTTCCGGTCCAGCCTCGACGCGCTCGTGGATGCCGGAATCATGGACGACACGGAGCGCTCGGGGAAGCGTGCGGAGGATCATGTGAGCCGGTCGGACGCTCTCGAGCTGGTGCTCCGGTGCTTGGATCGCGGCGCGGCCGAGAGCCCAAGCCTGGCTCGGATCGCGACCGACCAGCTCGCGAGCGATTTCAACGTGGAATTCGCGGGACCCGAAGCCGCGGTCACCGCCGCGCTCGAGGCGCACAGGCTCGCCGCCGCTGAGACGGAGGCGCGAAGGAAGCTTGCCGCGGCGAAGACCGGCCGGATTGCCAAGGAAGCCGCGGCTCGCGGGGGACGCGCGCGGGCCAAGGTCGTACCGGTCAAGCCGGTTCCGATTCTCGACCCGGGATTCGAATCCCTCGCGCAGTCGACGAAGAATATTTCTCGTGCCGAAGCGTGCCTGCTCCTGGCCTCTGCGATACGTCTCGGCTCCGCGCATCTTTCGGCCCTGGAGCGCGCCGCCACGCGGGCCACGAACTCGGGCTAGCCTTCCCCCTCCTGCGCTGGCATTGTCGCCGGCGTGGCTTCTCCCGCTTCGCCATCGTTACGCTCGACCCTCGTCCGCGCTGAAGGCATCCACGTCTGGGACGCGGGGGGCCGCCGCTACCTGGACGCGATCTCCGGCGCCTTCTGCGTTCAGCTGGGCTACAGCCGCACGGACTTGGTCCGCGTGATGGCGGAAGCCGCGTCTCGTCTCCCCTTTGCCCGCCCCACCACGTTCGACAGTGAGGAATCGGAAGGATACGCCCGGGAGCTTCTCGCGGCGGCGGGTCCGCCTTTCTCGCGCGTCCTCTTCACTTCTTCGGGGAGCGAGGCGGTGGAAGCCGCTCTCAAGACGGCCTACCGTTACCAGCGTGCCTCCGGGTACGCGGGGCGGACGCGCGTGGCGCACCTGCGCGGGCACTTCCACGGAGCGACGCTCGCGGCGTTGCAGGTGACCGACTACGGTCCCCGCCGGGCGCCCTACGAAACGGTGCTGGCCGGGGGTTCGCCGGCTCTCGCGGAGGAGGCGGGCGGGCGGCCGCTCAACGAGGAATTGGGAGACGCCGCGGCGCTGATCGCGGAGACCGTTCCCGCGGCCGGCCTGGGCGCGCCGGTGCCGCCCCCAGGCTATCTCACCCGGCTTCGCGGCGCGTGCGACGCGGGCAGCGCCTTATGGATTGCCGACGAGGTTTTGACCGGGTTCGGCCGGGTCGGCCCGCTCTTCGCCTGGAAGAGACTCGCCGAGCGCCCGGAGGACCAAGGCGCCGTCCCCGACATCGTCGCCTTCGGCAAGGGCGCGGGCGCGGGCTACGCCCCCGTCGGAGGCGTTCTCCTCACCCACCGCGTGGCCTCGGCCCTCGATTCCGCTCCGGACGGACCCTTCGTCCACGCGCAAACCTACGGCGGAAACCCGATCGCGTGCGCCGTGGGCCGGCGGGTGCTCGCCGCGCTGCGTGAGGAGAAGATCGACGCGCGCGTGCGCGAGAAGGAAACGCTCCTCGCCGGCGCGCTCGCCCCCCTCGCGCGACACCCCCATGTTCGCGAGGTGCACGGGCTCGGGTTTCTCCACGGTGTGGAGCTCCAAGCGGACCGGTCGGGGGCGCCTTTTCCGCGCGGGCTCGCGATCGCCGAGCGCATGGAGGCGGCCTGCCGCGAGCGAGGGATCCTGGTCTACACAGGCGTCGGGTCGGCCGATGGGGCGCGGGGAGATTTCCTCCTGGTCGCGCCGCCGCTCGTCTCGGATCCGCACCATTTCGCCCAGATCGCGATCGCGATCACGCAGGCTCTGGACGGGGTGATGGGCGGCTTTCCGTGAGCGGCCCCTATTGGAAGGGACCGCATGGCGTACAATCCGCTCTGTGAAATCCCGGCAACGTATCGCGCTCGCGGCGCTCCTGCTCCTGGGAGTGCTCCCAGGGTGTGCCTCCGAATCGGATCTCCTGCGCCTGGATCCGGGGCTCACGGAAACCGATTTGCGTCAGGGGAAACTCGCGGTTCTCGGCGTCGTGAAATTCCAGGAACCCGATCAGGTCCGCCCCCCGCTCATCGCCATGTTGGAAAAAACTCTTGGAGAGGAGCGCGTCGACGTCCCGCTGATCCGGGCGGACAGCGTCCGGCACGTGCTCGGCGACGAGCGCTATCGACGGATTCTCCTCGGTTACGAGTACCACGGAACGCTGGACTCCGCCGCGCTCCGCGAGATCGCCGATCCCCTGCAAGGAGTGGCTAGATTTGTGGTGCTCGCAAGGGTGGAAAAGGATCGGACGCGCAATTCGGCGCGGAGCATCTCGGATGCCGACGGAGCGGGCAGGACCGGCTACGCCATGGGAATCACGGGAAGGGATGCGACGGTCGAGATCCATCTCTACGACGTGGCGCGGCGGGCGCTTGTGATGAAGGGCAAGTACGATGGCTCGAGCGAGAACTCGAAGCCGATCGTATCGTCGGTCCCACCGGGCGGGGGACCCGCGGTCACCGTGGGGGTCGGCGAGGCCGTCCCGCCCGAGGCCCAGGGATACCCCGGGGTGCCCGAGCTGGCGCAGGCCCTTGAGGAGCCGTTCCGCGCCTTTGCCCGCGCCTTGCCGGGAGCCCCCCAGCCCGCCCAGCGTCCGCCCGGGCCGCGCTAGCCCGATCGTTCCGGCGCCATGAGGGCTTCCCTCACGGAGCTGCCTTCTTGACCTCCGCGACGAGCACCCCGAGGAGAATCGCCGCGCTGCCCAGCGCCTCGCGCGCGCTCATTCCCTCACCGAAGAACGACATCGCGAATATCGAGGCGAAAACCGGCTCCAGCGAGTAAATGACCCCGGCCCGCACCGGGTTCGTCTTGCCCAAGGCCCATGTTTGGAGCACGAGGATGAACGCGGTCGCGATGACGCCGAGATAGAGGATCGTCCCCCACGGGATGGAACGCGCGGGGACAGAAATCCCGCCGTGCGCTCCCACGAATATCCAACCCACGGCGGCCGCGACCACGGCCTGCAGCGCCGAGACCGCGAAGGGATCGCTGCGACGCGCGGCGACGTTGGTATAGACGACTTGCCCCGCGAAGGCCACCGCTCCGGCAAGGGTCCAGATGTCCCCCGCACGAAACCCGAGCCCTGCGTCGGAGTAGAAGAATCCGAGCCCCAGCAATGCGAGCAGGACCCCGGCGGCCTCGCCGACCCCCACCCCCGAGCGCAGGACGATGAAGGAGATGAGCGGCACGAACACCACGGCGGTTCCGGTCAGGAACGCCGATCGTGGGGTGCTGATGGTCGTGAGCCCGATGGCTTGCGTGAGGTAGCCCGCGACCATGAAAAGCCCCGTGCGGAAGCTGTCTACGACCTCCGTGGCTCCTATCCGGAAGAGCCTCTTCCTGTAAACCAAGGCGAGCACGGCCCCGGCGATGGTGAATCGGAGCGCGATGATGTCGAAGGGGTTGACGAAGTGCAGGGTCGTGCGCAGGAGCGGAAACGTCGTTCCCCAGATCGCGGTGATAAGGAGGAGCGAGCCCTCGGCGACGCGGCTCGTCGAGACGGGCCCTTCGGGGGTTCCAGCCGTCGGCGAGGCGGCGCGCCCCACGCTAAACGCCGGGATGCATCAGCGGCGCGCCCGGCCGGCGGGCCGTGGGTTGAGCGCCTTGATGGAGAACGAGAGACTCTCCAGCTCGACCGCGAGATTGACGTTTCTGAGAGCGACCTGGTGAGGTACGAAGAGCTTCCGGTGGGCAAAGTTCAGGATGCCACGCATCCCGGCATGGACCATCCGATCGGCGACCGCCTGGGCCGCTCGCGCCGGAACGGCGATCACACCGATCTCGAGCCCCACTCGCTCGGTCTCCTGTTGCAGCGACTCGACGTTGAGGATGTGTAGGTCGCGCCAGCGCTGCCCCACGCGGTCGGGGCTCACGTCGAACACGGCGGCAAAATCGAATCCCTGCCGGCGAAACTCCTTGTATGAAAAAAGGGCCGACCCGATGTTCCCGGCGCCGACCAGCGCGACCTTCCACCTGCGATTCAATCCCAGGATGAGGCGGATTTCCTTCTTCAGGCGCGCGACGTTATAGCCGAGCCCGCGTTTTCCGAAGTTGCCGAAGTAGGAGAGATCTTTGCGGACTTGAGGGGACGTGACGCCGCTCAGGTGAGCGAGCCCCTGCGAGGAGATTGTCTTGACGCCTTCGAGCTCGAGCTCCTCCAGGACTCGGTAGTAATCGGACAGCCGCCGAACCGTGGAGGTCGAGATCCTCGGATCCAGCTACACCTCCTCACCCTCGTCCTTCTCCTCCACCTTGGCGACGTCGATCAGCTGATCCCCCGCCTCCAAGTTGATGAGCCGGACTCCCTGGGTGTTGCGTCCGATCTCGGATATCTCGGAGACCTTCGTACGGATGACGATTCCTCCCCGCGTGATGAGCATGACCTGGTCGGTCGGGATCACCTCCAGGGCCGCCACGACGCGCCCGTTGCGCTCGGTCGCCTGGATGGAGATGATCCCCTTCCCGCCGCGCCCTGTAATCCTATAGTCGGAAATCGGTGAACGCTTGCCGTAGCCGTTCTCGGTCGCCACGAGGAGCGAGGCTTCCCGCTTCACCGCGATCATGCCGACCACCGCGTCGTCCTCCTCGAGGGTCACGCCGCGCACGCCGTAGGCGGTACGCCCCATCGGCCGGACGTCCTGTTCGTTGAAGCGGATCGCTTTGCCGTTCCGCTTCTGCAAGATGATGTCCTGGATGCCGTCGGTGAGGACCGCGTCGATGAGGGAATCCTCCTGTTCCACGCCGATCGCCACGATGCCGCCGCGTCGCGGATTGGAGTAGGCGGAGAGAGGCGTCTTTTTCACGGTTCCCTTCGCCGTGCACATCATGATGAAGTGCGTGTCCTGGAACTCCTTGACGGGGAGCACCGCGGCCACGCGCTCCTGTTGCGACATCTCGACCATGTTGACGATCGCCTTGCCCTTGGCGGTCCGCCCACCCTGCGGGACCTCGTGAACCTTGAGCCAGTAGACTCGCCCGCGGTCGGTGAAGACGAGGATGTAGCTGTGCGTTGAGGCGATGAATAGATGCTCGATGAAATCCTCTTCCCGGGTGCCCGCGCCCGTGACACCGCGCCCGCCGCGGCGCTGGCTCCGGTAGGTCGTGACCGGCAGGCGCTTGATGTAGCCCGCGTGGGAGATCGTGATCACCATGTCCTCTTCGGCGATCAGGTCCTCGGCCTCGAATTCCCCGGAGCCCGCGACGATCTCCGTCCGTCGCTCGTCGCCAAAGCGCTCCCGGACCGCTGCCATTTCGTCCTTGATGATCTGGAGCACTTTCGCGGGCGAATCGAGGATGGCCTTCAGCCGCTCGATGAGCTGGATCACCTCGAGGTACTCGTCCTCGACTTTTTGACGCTCCAGGCCGGTGAGCCTCGACAGCCGCATTTCGAGGATCGCGTTCGCCTGGATCTCGCTTAGCCCAAAGCGGCTCATGAGCCCGGTCCGAGCGCCCTCGGTATCGGCCGCCGCGCGGATCAGGGCCACGATCTCGTCGATGTGGTCGAGCGCGATCTTCAGCCCTTCGAGGATATGCGCGCGCTTCTCGGCCTCCGCGAGGTCGAACCGCGTGCGCCGCACCACGACGTCGCGGCGGTGCGCGACGTAGTGCTCGATCATCTCCTTCAGGCTGAGCGTGAGCGGCCGGTTCCCGACCAGCGCGAGCATGTTCGCGCCGAAGGTGGTCTGCATCTGGGTGTGCTTGAAGAGCTGATTCAAGACGACCTTGGGCTGCGCGTCGCGCTTCAGCTCGATCACGATCCGCATCCCCTCGCGATCGGATTCGTCGCGTAGATCCGAGATCCCGTCGAGCGGGCCGTCCTTCACCAGATCCGCGATCTTCTCGAGGAGCGCGGCCTTGCTCACCATGTAGGGGATCTCGGAGACGATGATCGCCTGGCGGTCCTTCCGGATCTCCTCGACTTCCGTGCGCGAGCGCACGGTGATGTGGCCGCGGCCGGTGCGGTAGCAGTCCTGAATTCCCTGGCGCCCGTAGATGATTCCCCCCGTCGGAAAATCCGGGCCGGTCACCAGATTCAGGAGATCATCCACCTCGCAATCGGGGTGATCGATGACGTGGTGAATCGCATCCACGATCTCGCGGAGGTTGTGCGGCGGAACGTTCGTCGCCATGCCCACCGCGATGCCGGCCGAGCCGTTCACGAGGAGGTTCGGCACCCCCGCCGGAAGCACCACCGGCTCTTCGCGCGACTCGTCGTAGTTCGGCCGCATGTCGACGGTGTCGCGCTCCATGTCGCGGAGCATCTCTTCCGCGAACTCGGTGAGCCGGGCCTCGGTGTACCGCTCCGCCGCCGGGGCGTCGCCGTCGACCGAGCCGAAGTTGCCCTGCCCATCCACGAGCGGGTAGCGCATCGAGAACGTCTGGGCCATGCGGACCATGGTCTCGTACACGGCCGCGGTGCCGTGCGGATGGTAGTTTCCCGTGACGTCGCCGGTGATCTTGGCGGATTTCCGGAAGGGGCGGTCGTGGAGGAGATTCAGCTCCCGCATGGCCACGAGGATCCGCCTGTGGACGGGCTTCAGGCCGTCCCGGACGTCCGGCAGGGCGCGCGAGATGATGACCGACATCGAATAATCGATGTAGGAGTTCCGCATCTCGTCTTCGATGTAGATCGGAACTTCTTTATCGCGCGTGGCCATCGATCAATCTCTCCTCAATCGCCGCACGAGAAACGCGGCCATGAGCTAGATGTCCAGGTTGCGGACGCTGTCCGCGTACTCCTCGATGAACTTGCGCCGCGGCTCCACTTGATCTCCCATCAGCACCGTGAACATCCGCTCTGCTTCCGGCAGGTCCTCGAGCTTGACCCGGAGCATGGTCCGCGTTTGGGGATCCATGGTCGTGGCCCAGAGCTGGTCGGGGTTCATCTCCCCCAGGCCCTTGTACCGCTGGAGGGTGATCCCCTTTCGGCCCAGCTCCTCGAAGTGCCGGTCACGCTCCGCGTCGTCGTAGGCGTAGCGTACCGCCTTCCCCTTCTGAACGCGGTAGAGCGGCGGCATGGCGATGTAGATGTAGCCCCGCTCGATCAGCGCCTTCATGTGACGGAAGAAGAACGTGAGGAGCAGCGTCCGGATATGGGCGCCGTCCACGTCCGCGTCGGTCATGATGATGATCCTGTGATAACGCGCTTTGTCGGCGTCGAAGTCCTCGGCAATCCCTGTTCCGATCGCGGTGATGAGTGTCCGGATTTCCTCGTTGGAGAGCATCTTGTCGAGCGAGGCCTTCTCCACGTTCAGGATCTTCCCCTTGAGCGGGAGGATCGCTTGGTTCTTCCGGTCCCGCCCCATCTTGGCCGACCCGCCCGCCGAGTCTCCCTCGACGAGGTAGATCTCGCACAGCGCGGGATCCGTGAGCTGGCAATCGGCCAGTTTCCCCGGCAGCGAGCCGGAGTCCAGGATGCTCTTCCGGCGCGCCAGGTCGCGCGCCTTCCGCGCCGCCTCGCGCGCGCGGGCGGTGGCGATGCACTTCTCCACGATCTTCCGCGCTACCTGCGGGTTCTCTTCGAAGTAGCTCCGGAGTCCCTCGCCAACAACCGACTCCACGATCCCCTTCGCCTCGGTGTTCCCTAGCTTGGCCTTGGTCTGCCCCTCGAACTGCGGATCCGGAAGCTTCACGCTCACGACCGCGGTGAGCCCCTCCCGGACGTCCTCGCCGCCGAGCGTGACTTCCTTGAGCGATTTCAGGAGCCCTTCGCGCTCGGCGTAGTTGTTGATGGTGCGCGTGAGGGCCGCGCGGAACCCGATCAGGTGCGTTCCGCCCTCCACCGTGTTGATGTTGTTGACGAAGGAGTACACGTTCTCGACGTACCCGTCGTTGTATTGGACGGCGAACTCCACGGTCGCGCGGTCGCGATCCCGGGTGTGATAGATCGGCGCCGGGTGGAGCACGGTCTTGTTCTCGTTCAGGTATTTCACGAAGGAGGAGATCCCACCCTCGTACTGGAAGTCGTGTTTCTTCCCGGTCCGCTCGTCCAGGAACGTGATCCGGATGCCCTTGTTCAAAAACGCAAGCTCGCGGAGCCGCTGCGAGAGCGTATCGAAGCTGTAATCCACCGT
>WNFK01212829.1_pt1 | contig 40515 bp, 38 predicted proteins | sample 5400281 | NCBI WGS metagenome assembly WNFK01 (sample SAMN13153350, study PRJNA577476) | soil metagenome | isolation source: 20 cm soil on Douglas fir-dominated hillslope | place: USA:California | collected 2013-09-17
CGTATTCGTGAGGCGCAGCACGTTCGCGGATACGAGCCGGCTGTCTTCCGAGTTCGTTCCGACCAGATCGTTGTACCGGCCAAGCTGGTTGCCGTGATAGCCGAGGACGTTGCGTATCCGATGTGTCATGAGTGCATCGCCCGAGAGAAACGGATCGGGCTGGCGCAGGCGCTGCACCGGAAGGGCCAACACCCGAACCGGCTGCGCCTCCGCCTTCAGCATCTCGATGATCGGATCGCTCGCGTAGATGACTTTCGCGGGCGGCGAGAACATCCAGTAGAGCCGCTCGATCGTCCACAAGTCGACCACCATGAGCGCGGCGAGCGCCCACGCCAGTGCCCTGCCTGAAATCCTCCCGCCAAGCGTGGCGAATCCGACTCCGGCCACGATCCCGACGAAGAGGAAACTGCGCCAGGCGCCCACCATCAGCTCGCCCCGATTGGCTAGCACACGGTCAAACACTCTCTCGTCGACGAAGGTTTCGGCGACGCTCGTGAGTGCGCCGACCGAAGCGAGCAATGCGATGACTCCGCCGAAAACCAGCCACCCGATGAGGTACTTCCGGGATACGCGCCCGTGCAGAAAACGCTCGGCGCCGGCGCAGGCCAGCAGTGCTATTGCCAGCGTTCCAACGAAGAAGATCGTGGCGGGTGCCCGGAAATATTTCGTGCCCGGAATGATCGCGTACGGTATCCGGTAGAACGGAGTCGAGCTTCCCAGCGACCAGAGCAGCGAGACCAGCAGTGCAGCTGACCAGAAAATGATGTGCTTCCGGCGTGGATCGCTGCGCAGACCGATGAAGGCTGCACCGGCGAGCATCAGTACGACCACTCCGACGTAATCACTGTGCAGGTGAATTCCGTTGCGGCCCCAGTAGTTGTCCAACATTCCCGAGAACTGCGGGAGGTAAACGTTGAGAAGCTCCTCCGGATTCCACGCGTAGGAGGTCGCGGTCTGATAGTCCGCGAGGCCCCCTGCCCTTGGTGACCATGACACGTACTCCCGTACCGGCAAGTATTGGACAGCGCCCATCGCCAATCCGACGACAACCGACGCGAAAGCAGCCGCGAGCCGGCGGATCGCAACCGCGCGCGGGAACGACACGCCGTCGAAGGTGGCAAATGCGAGGAAGAGCGCGTACGCACCGCACGCGAGGAGGGTGTATTGAAGGAGTTGAGGGTGCGGGCTGAGAACGCAGAGACCGATGACGAGAGCAAATCCCCCCCACGCCCAGCTCTTTCCGCCTCGTATCCCCCGATACAGCAGCCACAGCGCGAGCGGAAACAACGCGCTCACAAACAGCTTGCCGTCGTGACCGGGCGACACGTAAGACGCGATCTGGCCGCTCATCATGTACGCGATTCCGCCGATCAACGAGCCGTAGAAGCTGTACCCGATGGCGCGCAGGAATCCGAAGGTGAAAAGCCCCGACAGGAAGATGTGGATGATGAAGCCCCACGTCATTGCAACGTCGGTCGGCAGCAACATGCGCAACAGGAACGTCGGGTAGAAAATGTCACCGTGCATCGCCGCGATGTACGGCATGCCTCCGAACAGGTAGGGGTTCCAGAGGGGGAAATGCCCCGTTGCCCTGAGTGTGCTCGCGGCGAATTCACGGAACGCGTAGCCCGCGATGTACTGGTCGCTGTGCGGATTGACAAGGAACCGCCCGGCCAGCGCCGGATACGCCAACGACAAGGTGCAAAGCGCGTAGACCAGCGATGCCCAGCCAAACGCGAAACGCGGCGCTGGAAGCGCCGCGGTGGTGTTAGCGGACTCTGGGATCTGCCGGGACTTCTCTCGAGGCTGCGCCATGTGTGGTCAGAGGGGTAGAGACTTTCTGCGTGCGCCCGCGGCGATGTAGAGCCCGCTCGGAATCAGCTCGACGACCGTGAGCCACAACCGGGCAGCGATTGCGACGAGCGCGGCATCAACTTCGTTTGCGAGTCCAAGCTGCGTCATGAAGGCGGCGAGCGTGAACTCTCTCACGCCCAGGCCGGCCGGCGCGATCGGCGAGATGAAGCCAAGGATGTACGCAGCGGTGTAAACTGCGATGTATGAGGAAATTTCGCCAGGCGCGGCACCGAGCAGCCCTCGTACGAATAGCTGAAACGCGACTCCATAGAAGAGCCACGACAATGTGCTCGCGACCGCGGCAGTCCAGATACTCGTGGCGGGAACCGAAGGTGGCGCAATGTCCCTCCCGATCAGACTGCCTACCCATACCGCCAAAGGCGGAAGAAAGAGCAAAGGCTGACCGAGCAGCTTCGCGCTGGTCACCATCACTATTGCCGTGCCGGTCGCGAGACTCACCATTTGCATGATGACCGATGAGCCGGCGGCGGCGATTGCCGACATCCCGCGCTTTTTCGCCATCACCCCCATCGCCGTGAGCGACCAGATGTTGCCGGGCACGTATTTGCCGAGATTGGACAGGAACCAGATTCGGGAGGCCTGCCTGAACGGAAGGTGGGAATCCCAGGCTCCGAGCACCCGGCGCCATCCCTCGATGAGGAGCGCGTAGGTCACGAACACGAGCGCGGTCGCGGCGGCGATCCATTGCCATCCGAACTGGATGTGGGTGAGACGCGAGCCAACCTTGTCCCACTGCGTCGCCAGCGAGCGGGCCGCGAAGAAGAGCACCACCGCGGCGAACACCCACTGGGCTACCCTGAAGAGATTACGACGCGTTAGCGCCAAGAACCTGTCGGTAGATCCCTGCGTAGCGGCGCGCAGCCGATTCGGGCGCGAAGGCAGAGAGTGCGTAGAGGCGCCCTGCCCTGCCGAGCTCACCGCCGCGACCGTCGCGGGCGAGCAAGTCGTCGAGCGCGGCGGCAAGAGCAGCCCGGTCACCGGTCTTCACCAGGACACCGGTCTTGTTGTGTTGAATGACGTCGCGCAGTCCGCCGGAGTCGAAGGCCACGACAGGCGTCTCGCAAAGAAGCGCTTCGACGGCGACGAGACCCAGCCCTTCCTCCACCGATGGCACGACGACGGCGGCTGCTCGCTGATACAGCGCCGGAAGATCGGAGTGAGGAAGCTGCCCATGCCAGCGAATACGAGACGAAACCCCTAATTGTTGCGCCAGATCCTTGAGCGACGAGCGGCCCATTCCGTCACCAACGATGTCGAGCGACGCCCGCGATTTCATCAGCGCGAGCGCGTGGAGAAGGTGCTCCACGCCTTTCTGCGGCATGAGCCTCCCCACGAAGAGGAGGCGTTGTCCGTCGCGCGACGAGCCTGGCGCGAAGAGATCCGTAGCAACGGGCATCGGCGCAACGATCGGGTGCACCCCGGGCACCAACGCCTCGGCTTCATCCTTGAGCCAATTGGAAACTGCGGTCACCGCGGCAGAGTGTCTGAGGACGTGCGCGAACATCGGCTTGGCCACGCTTACCGTTCGCGCGAGTCGAACATCGGTTCCGTGAAGTGTCGTCACGAGCGGAACGTGTGCGAGCCTGCCCAGCCAGGCTCCAACGACACCGTTCGGAAACCACCAGTGAGCGTGAACTACCTGGGGGTCGAAATTTCGCCGGGTCCGAACCGAATGAACGAAGTCAGAGCCGAGGAATCCAACCAGAGCGAGCTTCGCACTCCACGATGATGCGACGTCGCTAGCCATGTTGCCGGTATACGCCAGCTTCTCGTACCGCCGCGGCGCGTAGCGGAAGCGCTCGACACTCACGCCCTCGATCTCCGCATGCGCCGGAACGCCGGCGGAAGCTGGAGCCACGACCCGAACGGTGATGCCTTCTCCGCGCAACGCGACGGCCAGTCTCAGGATGAATGAGCCGGCGGCATCTCCTTCCAAACGCGGGAACGAGTGCGTGAGAAACAGGACGTTCATTTCGTCAGGAATTCGAGGGCGTGTCGTGTTCCTGAGAGATATCCTCGAGTCGCGCTCGCAGCTGGCTCAACTCGGCGCGCTGCGCCGCGATGAGCTCCCCGATCAAACCCGTCGCGAAGAAGACGCTTCCGACGGTCAAACACGTCTCAACCAGATTGATGAGTGGGCGGAACCCCACTCCACCAATCACTCGCCACAGGATGGCGATGATCCCGACGATTACACCTACGATGAACAACCCGGCTCCCATCATCCCGAACAGGAGGAGCGGTTTGCGCGCGAAGCGGAGCTCGAACCAGACAGCGAGCATGTCGAGCACACCAACCGGTATCCGTCCGATGCCGAACTTGGATTGGCCTGCGTTCCTCGGATATAAAGGCACTCGCACCTCCGACACCTTGAATCCCTCTGCCGCGGCCATCACGACCATGTAGCGGTGCCAGTCGGGCCGATTCGGGAGCGCATCCATCACTTCGCGCCGATATGCTTTGACCGAATTCAGATCCCTGACGGTGACTTTGAAAAGGGACCGGCTCAGCCGGTTATAGATGCCCGACACGAAGGCCTTTTCGTATTTCCCGTCCTTGTAGCCGGCGACGATGTCGGACTCGCCGGCGACGATCGGTGCGATCAGGCGCGGAATGTCCTCGGGCTTGTACTGGAGGTCTGCGGGGTAGAACACGAGAATGCCACCGCGCGAATGGAGGTATCCAGTCCGCAAAGCGTCGGCGATCCCACGTCTGATGCCGTGCCTGACCGGCCGGAGGAACGGATACTGGGCAGCGAGCCGCTGGAGCACGTTCCACGAGTCGTCGACAGAGCCGTCGTCGATGACGATGACTTCATACCGCTGTGGCGCGGACGCGAAGGCAGCGCTCGCCTGCTCCATGAAGAGTGGAAGGTTTTCGGCCTCGTCCTTGGCGGGGACGAGGATGCTCACTTCGGGTCGGCCGGTCGCGGGCTGAAGACCAGTCCCCTTGAATCTCTGCCCCGATTCCGTTTGGGGCACCGACGTCATACGCGTTTCCGCATGCGCGCCGAGAGTACGCCCAGCTGGTCGCGGTATTTAGCCACGGTTCTCCGTGCGATCTGAACGCCGCTCTCGCGGAGAATGTTGACGATTGCCTGGTCCGTGAGCGGGTGCTTGGGATCCTCTTCCTGCACGAGCTTCTGGAGCTGCGCCTTGATTCCCCGCGCCGAAACGTCTTCGCCGTCCGATGTGGCGAGACCAGACGAGAAAAAGAACTTCAGGGGCAGCACACCACGAGGCGTCTGCACGAACTTCTCGTTGGTGACGCGGCTCACGGTCGACTCGTGCATGTTGATGACTTCCGCCACTTCGCGGAGGGTGAGCGGCTTCAGGTACTGGATCCCCTTCTCGAAGAACTCGCGCTGCCGCTCGACGATGTAGTTCATCACCTTGAGCATGGTCTGGCGTCGCTGTTCGATCGCCTGGATCATCCAGTTAGCGGAATTGAGCTTGTTGGAAATGAACTCCTTGTTCTCGCCGTCGAACTTCTTCTTGTCGCGCGCGATTTCCTGGTACGCCCGGCTCAACTTCAGTCGCGGCAGGTTGGCGTCGTTGAGAAAGACGTGGTACCGGTCATCGATCTTGTCGACAATGAGATCGGGGATGATGTAGTTGTCTTCGCGTGAGCCGTACTGAAGACCCGGCTTTGGGTCGAGCTTGGCGATCTCGTCGGCCGCTTTCTGAACGTCGGTGGCGCTGATCCCGAAGCGCTTTGAGATCTCGCTCCAACGGTGATTGATCAGCTCTTCGAAGCAATCGCGAACCAGACGGTATGGAACCGATTGCTCGAGCCCAGCTTCCTTCAACTGCAACAGCAGACACTCACGCAGGTCCTGGGCACCGACTCCGGGGGGGTCGAGGGTCTGAACTGTGGCGAGCATCATGAGCCCTTCTTCGATCGTGTAGAGCGGGAGATCGTCGGTTTCGCGCCCGGCTTCCTCCGCCGCCTTGGTCACGACGTCATTCAGCGCCCGAACGATATCTTCAGCTCCACAAGCGAGATAGCCGTCATCGTTAATGTTGCCTATGAACTCGTCGGCGAGCAGGGTTTGGCGGGGCGTCAGCTCGAGAAGGCTTACCTGGTCGCGCAGGTGGTCGCTCAGATCCCGGGTGGCAACGGTGACCGGCTCGAAGTACTCCTTCTCCTCGTGCTCTTCCCGCCGTCCGCCCGCGGTGTCGAAGCCGTCGAGGAGAATCTCCTCCCAGTCGATCTCTCCGGTCCGCTCGTCCTCCGTTTCAGCCTGCGCCGGCTCGGTCGCCTCACCTTCCTGCTCCTCTTCCTCATCCTCCTCGGCCTCGACAAGGTCGAGGAACGGGTTGTTGAGCAGCTCCTGTTTCAGGTGCTGCTGGAGGTCGAGCAGCGGCATGTAGAGCAGATCCATCGCCTGATAGAGGCGTGGATTGATCTTCAGCTCCTGCCGGAGCTGGGTCGATTGATTGAGGCCTGGCTTCAAGAGTTAGCTACCCCTTCCTTCGTGCGAGATAGCCTCTCGCGCAGCCGTGCAGCGAGTGTTGGACCAAGATAGATCTCTGCGACTGTGTCGTCGAAAACTAGCTCCCGGACGGTTCCGGAAGCCTTTACCTGCCCATCATACATAATGTAAGCACGGTCGACGATGTCGAGTGTCTGTTCGACGTTGTGATCGCTGATAAGGACGCCGATGCCCCTGTGACGCAGGCCGGCGACAATAGTTTGGATATCATGAACTGCGATCGGATCGACTCCCGCGAACGGCTCGTCGAGCATCATGAACTTCGGGGCTGTAACCAGTGCGCGGGTGATCTCGAGCCGCCGGCGCTCTCCGCCCGAAAGCGCGTATGCCTTGCTCTTGCGCAGGCGCTTGATGCTCAGCTCGTCGAGCAGTTTCTCCAGGCGCTCTGACCGCTCGGCCGCCGTAAGTGGCAGGGTCTCCAGAATCGCGAGAACGTTTTCTTCGACGGAGAGCTTCCGGAAAATCGACGGTTCCTGAGAGAGGTAGCCGATTCCGCCGCGCGCCCGCTGGTACATCGGGAGCTTCGTAATGTCCTTGCCGTCGAGTAGGATTTTTCCCGACAGGGGCTGGATGAGGCCGACGATCATGTAGAAGGTGGTGGTCTTTCCCGCACCGTTGGGGCCGAGGAGGCCGACGATCTCTCCTTGCTGAAGGCGGAGTGCGACATCGTTCACGACCTTTCTGCCCCGATAAATCTTGGTCAGCCCCTCCGCTTCCAGAACGCTGCCACCGACCATTGTCGGGCGCGGAGGCGTCGAGAGGGCGAGCCGGGAGTGCTCGCCGGTCTCACGCATCGCCTCCGCGAACTGCTTCCGATGCGGGGCGATGTCTTTCCAGAGAGCCGGCGCTATCCGAACGGCCGCGGCATCGCTTTCCAGATCACGAGCGAGCGGGATGACGATCCCCGCCTCCGCCAAGCGAGGCAGACTCGATGTCGCCAGATACGCGCGAACCTCGTCTTGCCCGAGCCGCCCAGCTTCGCGCTCGGCGTCGACACCCTTCGCCCGGAGCAGGCGGAGGTAGTCATTTCGATAGTTGGCGGAGATGTCTCGAACACGGGCAACTCCGTTCTCATCGGCCGCGGAGACTATCGCATCGAGCGCGAATCCATCGAGGCGCTCGTTCTGGGAAGCGCCGTGGAGGAGCGCGCGGACGCTCTCCGGAAGATTGCCGTCGGTCATCGTCGAATAACCGGTGGCCTGACCACAGGCCGCGGCGCCGGTTGGGTGCCCGGAGCAGCCGGCTTGTTAGCGGCGGGCGTGTTGGCGGCCGCCTCCACCGCCGGCTCGATCATCACACCGGTGGCTTTGTCCGTCACCGTCACCGTGCTGACTTTGCGGTCCTCGAAGAGGATGTCGATGATTCTGCCCCGTACGTAGTTGACGGTCGGTTGGGTCTGTGGTCCTTTCGAATTCTTCATCTGGTAAAAGGACTGCGCCTTTCCTTCGGCGACGATCTGGCGGACGCGTGGCCGGCTCGCTGTATCGGTTCCTACCAGACTGTCGAAGCGAGCGACGATGGTGTCGCCCCTCATCCAATCGCGCTGAGTAGAGACCACGCCTGAATCCGGATTGCTCTCGGCGTAGGCCTTACGCAATGCGCGGACCTCGCGCACACGCTGGCCGGGCATGATGGCGTCGATCGAATCGGCGGTGATCTCCCGCTCGGGAGAGACGGCGCGAGCACGACTCTTCCCCCACGCCATTACCCGCTGCAGCTGATTGGTCTGGATTCGCAGGTCGACGGTGTCGGCGACGAGCTCCAGATCCTGGCTGAGGGCGTGACCATTGGGTGTCGCCACCACGCGCTCGAGCTGGCGGTTTCTGGAGTAGACGTCGATCACTCCACCCGTGAGGGTAAAGGTGCGGCTGCCCAATCCCTTCACCATCGGCTCGCGCATGAGACGGGCAAAGTCGTGACCACTGTCCAGGAACGCAGAATCACCGGTGGCGAGAAGATCCGGCCTCGTGATCTGAACCCGGCCCGCGGCATAGACCAGGCTGTCGCCCTCCATGGTGATCTGGTTGGCGACGACGCGAGCAGTGTCGGGTGGTTTGCCTCGACCCGTCGTGTCCCTTTGAACAAGTGTGACCGTGGGGCGTCCGGGCGCGAACATACGCATCAATGGACGCTGGGGCGTGCTACGGTAGTAGTCGGCGGTCGGCCCCCGCAGAGTGCTGCCGTTTGACATCACGGCAACGACGTCGCCCTCGGCGTGAAGGTGATCGTCGCTCTGGTAGTAGGTCATAGTCCGAGACGTCACGGTCGCGCGCGGCTCGGTGTAGTGCACGTTCCCGACGAGGAAGAGTCTGCCCTGGGACTGGTAGTACTCAGCGCTGTCGGCGGTCAGCCTGTTGCCTTGACCGATGCACCGGGCAACGATGCCGCGGCCCAGGAAAGTCACTTGTTGTCCGGCGGCGTCGGTTCGGATGTTGGCCACCGTATTGGTGCCCGTTGGGAATTCCAGATCGCAGCTGCGCGGGAGATCCTGCGCTTCCGCAAAGACAGGGACAGCGAAAGACAACGCGAGTGGGATAACGATCTTGCGGATTTTCAACGTTTCGGAATCGCGGGAGGCGGGACAGTCGTCGGCGTTGGTTGCGCGGGGGTTGCTGCGGGCCCGGTGGAGACGTCTTTTGCGAACCCGCTTGCTCCCTTCAGAATCTGGATGTTCTTCATGTTGGGATCGGATCTGAACCCGGTTCCCGCCAGCCTGCGATTGGGCTCGGTCATTACGAACGCGCTGTCGCTCGATATCTCGTTCCTCCCCTGACTATAGAGGAGCTCCTCGGTGGTGAGCCGGCGGCCATCCTCTGAAACCACGACTACCTTGCCCCGAGCGATCATGTTGTTGGTTCGTGTGTTCGAGGTGCCATGGAGCGCGGTCAGCACGGCATCCTTTGCGCCGGTGCTCGTGAAGAACGTGATGGTCGGCTTCTCCGATTCAATCCTTGTGTTGTCGTCGAAGAAATAGAGTGTGTCCCCATGCATTTGGGCGTGCGCGACTCCCTTCTCCGTGAGAACGAAGGAAGCGCCGTACATGATCTGGTCAGCCGAATCCGCGAGCGGAGAGTGCGCGGCAACCGGTGGCTCCTTCTTCGAGCTGCAGGCTCCGCCGACTGCGGCGAGAATTGCGACCACCAGCATCGCGCGCACTAGACCACTCCAGCGCGCATCAGATCATGCAGATGGATCACGCCAACAACTCGATTATTTCCATCGACAACGGGCATGGCGATGATGCCGTGGGTCTCCATACGATAGACCACAGCGCTCCCCAGCTCGTCGGCCTGGGCAACTTTCGGAGTCCTGTTCATGACCTTGGTCACAGTGATCGGAAAGACGTTCTCTTCGTGCTCCATGAGGCGCGAAAGATCGCCAGTGGTGATGACGCCGGCGATCGTTCCATCTCCGCCGGTCACGATCGCTATCCCACGACGCTCGGCCAGCTGAACAACCGCCTCTCTCATTGTCGCCGAACTGGTGAGGATCGGAAGGTTCTCCGTTATCATCACGTCGGCAACTCTGGTAAGGAGGCGCTTCCCAATCGCTCCACCCGGATGGAGTCTGGCAAAATCATCGGCGTCAAATCCCTTTTCCTCCAGCAGCGCGATTGCGAGTGCATCCCCCAACGCGAGAGCCACCGTCGTGCTCGTCGTGGGAGCGAGATCATGCGGACACGCTTCTTCTTTGACCCACCCGTCGAGCGTAACGTCGCTATGACGGGCCAGAGTCGATTTCACATTGCTCGTGAGCGCTATTGTGCTTACACCGAGCCGCTTCAAATGGTCGAGCAGTCCCAGCACCTCGTCGGATTCGCCGCTCTTGGAGATGAGAATGGCCACGTCGGACTTGCCCACGATTCCGAGATCGCCGTGGACGCTGTCCGCGGGATGTAGAAACGTCGCTGGAGTTCCCGTCGAGGTGAGCGTAGCCGCGATCTTCCGGCCGACGAGGCCGGACTTCCCAACGCCCGCCACGATTACGCGTCCTTCCGAGCGCTGAATGCACTCGACCGCGCGCGCGAAGTCATCCCCGATGCGACGCTCCGCTTCGCTCAGCGCCTCGGTCTCCATGCGGAGAACCCGCCTCCCGCGCTCGACGATGTCCTTGTGGGTCATCGGTTGACGCGCGCCCAGATGTCGACGGCGCGATCGATCAGCGAATCGAGCGCGGATAGTGGAAGCATGTTGGGCCCATCGCTGGGGGCGCAGTCCGGATCCGGGTGGGTCTCGAGAAAGAGTCCCTGAGCGCCGGCAGCGATGGCCGATAACGCGAGAATCGGGACGAACTCCCGCGCGCCGCCGCTCGCGCCTTCAGGTCCCTGCCCCGGCTTCTGAACGCTGTGGGTCGCGTCAAAGATCACGGGCGCCAGGCAGGCTTCGCGAAGGCGCGTGAAGGAACGCATGTCGACCACGAGATCACCGTATCCGAAGAACGTGCCCCGCTCGGTGACAGCGATGTCGCGGGAACGACCGTTGGCGTTGGGGCCGCCGCGAACTTTCTGAACGGCGCCGCGCATTCCTTCGGGTTGAAGCCACTGGCCTTTCTTGACGTTGACGGGTTTCCCAGTCGCTCCCGCTGCTTCGAGCAGATCCGTCTGCCTGCAGAGGAATGCAGGGATCTGCAGAACATCCACGACAGCGGCGGCCGGGGCACACTGATCGGGGGCATGCACGTCGGTGAGAACGGGCAATCCCGTCGCTTTGCGGACTCGATCGAGCGCCGCCAGACCTGCATCGAGCCCGGGCCCGCGAGCGGCGCCACGGTTCGAGCGATTCGCCTTGTCGAAGCTGGCCTTGTAGATGACTCCGCCCGGAATCTTCTCAGCCAGCTTCGCGAGTGCCTCACCGACCCGGAGATTCAGGTCGTCGCTCTCCAGCACGCATGGACCGGCGATCAGGAAGAGCTTGTCTGCCGGAAAGAGTTCCGCCACGCTAGTCCGCCGCTTCTAGGGGCGCGCGCTTCCGGCTGCTTCTGGTTGGCGACTTTGCCTGAACGGCTGCTCCGATAAAACCTGCAAAGAGAGGATGGGGCCGAGTGGGGCGGGACTGCAGCTCGGGGTGGAACTGGCAGCCGATGTACCACGGATGGGTCTGCAGCTCGACCATCTCGACAAGCGACCCATCGGGAGACAACCCGCTCAGGTTCAGTCCGTGCTCGATGAACTGATCCCGATACTTGTTGTTGACCTCGTAGCGGTGGCGATGGCGCTCACTCACCTGGGGCACGCCGTAGATCGTCGCGGCCTGCGTTCCGGGGCCGAGTTTGCAGGGGTAGGCGCCGAGACGCATCGTCCCGCCCATGTCGGTGACGTGCTGCTGGTCTTCCATCAGGGAGATCACCGCGTTGTCGCACTCCGGAGCGAACTCGCTCGAGTGACTGTCGGACAATCCGATCACATTGCGAGCGAATTCGATGATCGCCGTCTGCATTCCCAGACAGATTCCGAAGAACGGGAGGCCGGATTCGCGCGCGTAGCGAATGGCTTCCAGCATGCCCTCGACTCCCCGCACTCCGAATCCACCCGGTACGAGCACTCCGTGAAAATCCGCCAGCAGTTCCCGCGTCTTTTCTCTGTTCGCGAACAAATCGCTCGCGAGCCACGAGACCTCGACACCGACATCGTTGGCAATCCCGCCGTGAATGAGCGCTTCCTGAACGCTCTTGTAGCTGTCGACGAGACCGGTGTACTTGCCGATCACGGCGATTTTAACACGCCCATGCGGATGGAGCACACGCTCGACCATGTGGCGCCACTTCGAGAGATCCGGGGCGCGCTTGCCCAGGAGTCCGAGCTTGTGCATCACCCGTTCATCCAGCCCCTGCTCGTGAAACAGCAATGGGATCTGGTAGATGGTCGGAACATCCCTGCTCTCGATGACCGCGCCAAACTCGACGTTGCAGAAGAGGGCGATCTTGCGCTTCACTTCTTCCGACAGGGCCCGCTCCGTCCGGCAGATCAGGATGTCGGGCTGGATTCCGATTTCCATCAGCTCCCGCACCGAATGCTGGGTCGGCTTGGTCTTGACCTCGCCGGCGGCGGCGATGAACGGAACGAGTGTGAGATGGATGAAGATCGCGTTCTCCCTGCCGATCTCGTGTCGGAACTGCCTGATCGCCTCGAGGAACGGAAGCGACTCGATGTCACCGACCGTTCCGCCGATCTCTACGATCACCACATCGCTCTCGGGAGCAAGGCGCTTCATCGCGCCCTTGATCTCGTCCGTCACGTGCGGAATCACCTGCACCGTTGAGCCGAGGTACTCACCTCGGCGCTCCTTCGTGATGACGTTCAGGTAGATGCGGCCAGTCGTGATGTTGTTCGCTTGAGCAAGCGAACGATCGATGAATCTCTCGTAATGTCCGAGGTCGAGATCGGTTTCGGCGCCGTCATCGGTGACGAACACCTCTCCATGCTGAAATGGCGACATCGTGCCGGGATCGACATTCAGGTACGGGTCGAATTTCATTATCGTCACGCGCAGTCCGCGCTCGACGAGAAGGCGACCAAGTGATGCGGCCGCTATTCCCTTCCCCAGAGACGATACGACGCCGCCCGTGACGAAGATGTAGCGCGTCTGTTGGCTGGAACTACCCTGCATTTGTCACTGCTCCTTCAATAAAGGCGTCCCAGCGCGCATTCGCGCGCTCGAGATCTTCTTCTGTATCAATTCCGCTAGCCGGTGCCTCACTTGTCACTGCAACTCCGATTGCCAAACCCGCCGCCAGCGGGCGGAGTTGCTCGAGACGCTCGATTTCCTCCAGGGGGTGAGCCGGGAGCGAAACCCACTCATTCAATGCTTCGCGTGAATACGCGTACACCCCTATATGCTGCAAAGTACGCTGTGCGCGCTTCGATGCGTCGGCATTGTCCCGAAGGTAAGGAATCGGTGCGCGCGAGAAGTACATCGCCCGTCCGTCGTCGGCGATGACCACCTTGACGAGACTTGGCGTGTCGAGGATCTCGGGGCTGGCCGGTGACGCCGCGGTCCCCAGTGGGAATCGTCCAGTGGAAACCAGCTGAGCTGCCCCTTTGACCGCTCCGGGACCAATAAAGGGCTCGTCGCCCTGGACGTTGACAATCGTCGTGTATTTGCGGAAGCGCGGCTGCGATGCGACCTCGGCGACCCGCTCAGTACCCGAAGTGTGCTCGTCGCTCGTCATGACGCACTCAGCCCCGACGGCTCTAACCGCGGATGCGACCGATTCGTCGTCCGTGGCAACGACGACGGCATCAGCGACGTTCATTTGGGAGATTCTTTGCCAGACCCGGACGATGAGGGGGAGTCCGGAAAGGAGACGGAGAGGTTTTCGGGGGAGGCGCATGGCGCCGAGGCGCGCTGGAATGACCACTAGCGTCCCCATTAACCACCTGTTTTCGCGCGAACCGATGCAAAAGTCACGCTCAGTAATATACCCACGGGGCACATCCCGAGCAAACCTGAATATCGGCTACAGCGAAAGCGAAATTCCGACGGTAACGGCCGAGCGACGGGAGAGCGGAGAGCGATTCTGGGCCGGATCGATCGTGTAGTCTACCCGAAGGATGCTGACACCAGCGCCTACGCCCAGGTTCTGGATCAGCGACGGAATCTCTGATGCGCCAGCGTTCCCCGCCGCGTATCTGAGCGCGAGGAACGGGCTTCCGAGCAGTGGCAGCTGGATCCGCTCGATTGGGATTATGTAGTCGCCCTGCACGAAGAGCAGATTGTCGCCGCCGAGCGCGAGAAGGTCTACTGTTGCCAGCGTCCCCGCCCCGCCCAGATATGCCCAACGCTGCAGCGGCAGGAAGTCGTCACCACCGGCCAAAACCGCGTGACCCAGGAACTCGAAGCTCTGGGAACCGAAGGTCGGGAATTTTACGTGGCCATCGAGCGTTGTCTGCGTGAATGACGCTTTTCCGCAGGCAGGAAGGCCGATTGGAGGAAACGCGCAAGCGAACGTCGGAGCCTTGAGCGCGTGCTCGAGAGAAACGTCCAACTTGGCTTCGAGCCCGCCTTTAGATGCCTGGAAACCGGACCCGGCGAGGAAGGAATTGATGTGTCCCTGCGCAACAGGCGGGTTTGGGCGCGCCATTCTGAGAACGCCCTTCCGACTGAAGAAGCTCCATGGATACTTCGTTGGCGCAACGGAACCGGTCGACCAGTCGCGCTCAAAATTCCACCCCACGAACGGCGTCAAGGCGATGGACGAGGCAGTCACCGAGCGGGTGAAGCGCAGTGCCGCGCGGTCTGCTCGATAGTAATTGCGCGCGTCGCTCCCAACGAACAACGCCGCCAAGGAATTGACGAGATCCGAGCGGATCCAGGCGTCGTTGGTAAAGGTTCCGCGTCCGGCGAAGAGCTTCAGCTCGTTGGCCACTCCGGGTCTCACGTACCCCTCGAGCGACGGATCCCACTGGCCGAGGTTCGACCGATAGGTCACGAGCGCGTTGAGCTCGACGCTTTCGTCGCTCGTCGCGAGCTGTGGTCCCCACGGCAGCGCGAGTCCATTCACCCGGTCGTAGCTGGGAACTCGCAGCCCAACGCCGAGCGGCAGTGAGATCGGCGACTCGTGGTACTCGACGTACCCGGTGTCCGCCTCGATAGTCGTTGTGTCTTGCGCGCGCAACGGCCACGCGAGCGTCGCGATGGCAATGGGAACGACAAGGAGTGCCTTCATCGTGCGAGCAGTAAAAAGTTTCGAAGGATGTCCTTACCGTGCTGGGTAAGGATCGATTCGGGATGGAATTGCACACCCCATACCGGGTGCTCCCGATGCTTCACAGCGTGTATCTCGGTCGGGTCGTCCTTCGACCGCGCAACGACTTCCAGTTCTGCAGGCAGCGAGTCTGTCTCGACGACAAGAGAATGATAGCGCATCACCTCCAAAGGATCGGGAACGTCCTTGAACAATCCCTTGCCGTTGTGGGTGATGCGGGATGTCTTGCCATGCATCAACGTCTTCGCGCGAACTACTTTACCCCCATATGCCTCACCGATCGCTTGATGGCCGAGGCACACTCCAAGTGTCGGGATCGTCTTTCCCCAGCGTCGAATGGCGGGGACCGTGATTCCCGCATCGGCCGGGGTGCAAGGACCAGGGGAGATCACCATCCTCGTGACGCCCATCGTTCCGATTTCCTCGACCGTGATCTCATCGTTGCGCTTGACGACGGGTCTCTCACCAAGCTCGCCCAGGTATTGGACGAGGTTGTAGGTGAACGAGTCATAGTTATCCAGAACCAGTAGCATCGCTAATTCTACAGTATTACCGGTCAGGCGCGCGGGTGGAACTGCTTGTGGACACTTCTCAGGTATTCCCGATCGACGTGGGTGTAAATCTGGGTCGTAGAAATATCCACGTGGCCGAGCATCTCCTGGACCGCTCGCAGGTCAGCGCCGCCTTCGAGCAGATGTGTTGCGAAGGAGTGACGCAGAGTGTGCGGCGAAACCGGCTTGGTGATCCCGGCCTGAACGACATACTTGCGGAGAATCTTCCACGCTCCCATTCGCGACAGCGGCTGGCCTCTGGCGTTGAGAAAGAGCGCACCCTTCCCTTCTCCTTTCTCCAGCACGGGACGCAGCTCCCGCAAGTAAATCGCGATCGCCCCAATCGCTCGGCGACCAATCGGGACGAGACGCTCTTTCGCTCCCTTCCCGAAGACGCGCACCAAATGATCCTGCAGCATCACATCGCGGACGCCGAGAGAGATCCACTCGGAGACTCGCAGTCCCGCGCCGTAGGCGAGCTCGAGCATCGCCCGATCGCGGAACGCGAGCGGCTCGTCGAGTGATGGAGCGGCCAGCAGCTTCTCTATCTCCTCGATTCCCAGTACTTCGGGAAGAGTCCTCCACCGCTTCGGTGTCTCCAGGCGCTCGCTGGGATCGCGGACGACGTGCCCTTCCCCCAGGAGAAACTTGAAGTAAGAGCGGACGGCAGAGACGTTGCGCCGTATCGACGCCGGTGCGAGTCCGAGGTCCTTGAGGTGATAGACGAACTCGCGTAAGGCGCGAGCTCCCACCTCGGTTGGCGACGACGCGCCTTTGACGCTGGCGTAGGTGACGAATCTCGCGATGTCGAGCTTATAGGCCTTGCTGGTTTGAAAGGACGCCCCTTGTTCGAGGGCGAGGAAGTCGTCGAATCGCTCGACATAAAACGCGCGAGACACGGCATCGTCCAGCTTGACGTTACTCACGCTCGCGCTTTGTTGTGCTGCGCTTCCATAGCCAGATTCCGACGGCGAGAAGGACGATTCCGACTGCAACGGCACCCGCGACTTTGCCCGAACGGACGAGGTACCGCTGAACCAGGTCCCAGTTGTCGCCCGCGCGGAATGCCAGAAACGTAATGAGACCGAACCATACGGCCGACGCGGTAGCGACGGAGAGCATCACTTTGAAGGCAGGCAGCCCCATAGCTCCCGCGAACGGAGGCACGATGGCGCGGACGCCTGGCAGAAACCGGCTCACGAACAAGCCCCAGAAGCCGTACTTCTTGTGGAGTTTCTTGATCCTGCTCTCGGCGTCAGGGCCGGCGTATTTTTCGATCCTTCTCAGAAAAACCTTCGCTCCGAAATGACGGCCGAGGAAATAGGTAACTCCGGCGCCCGAGACATTGCCGATCCAGCCGAGCAGGAAAACCGTTATCGGGTTGCCGTGGGCTCTATCGGCGAGGAAGCTCCCAAACGCGATTACGGCGTCGGAGGGAAACGGCGGAAAAAAATTCTCGAATGCCGAGAGGACTCCGATCGCGGCGTAAAGCGAGCCGAGTGGGAGATCGCCCAGCCATGCAGTCAAGCTCTGAAGCATTGGTTATCGATTCCTTGTCAGGGTCGCGACCGCAATGCAGGCGAGGCCTTCCTTGCGTCCGATCCATCCCATGCCTTCGTTGGTCTTACCTTTGACGCTGACGCTCGACGAATCGATACCGAGTGCCACCGCCAGCCGCGAGCGCATTTTATCCCGGTGTGGCGACAGTCGCGGCGTCTCCGCGATAACCGTGACGTCCACCTGATTCACCCTGAAACCCGCGGTCGTCAGCCTCCGCACTGCAGCTTCCAGCATACCGATCGAGTCCCGATCCTTGTTTGCCGGATCGTTGTCGGGAAACATCTCGCCGATATCGCCCAGCCCCGCAGCACCGAGAATCGCGTCGGTAAGGGCGTGACAGATCGCATCTGCGTCGGAATGGCCAGCCAGGCCGATTTCCGATGGTATTAAAATGCCGCCGAGTGTTAGTGGGCGGCCGAGGGCGAAGGGGTGGGAGTCGTAGCCGATGCCGACGCGGGGGGCGGCTTCGCCCGTGAGCGGCGGAGAGGTTCCCCGAGGAGGGGCCTTACGCGGCATCTGCTCCGATCGATGTCTCTGCTCCGGACGTGGATCCCATTCGCGTCCCGAGGGAGGGCGCGCGTACAGCCGGTTCCGGGTCGAGGAGGGTGTAGTCCTGCTTCCGGCGGGCGGGGGTGAAGCCGGCGTCCCGGATCAATCGTTCCATTTCGTCGAGCGATGTGCGGTTGGTGGTGTTCGCCGCTGACACGACGTTCTCTTCCATCATGAGGGAGCCAAAGTCGTTGCACCCGAAACGCAGCGCGATCTGGCCAATCTTCATTCCCATTGTCACCCAGCTCGACTGCAAGTTGGGGACGTTGGCGAGGACGACGCGCGCGAAGGCGACGGTGCGAAGGTATTCCACACCACCCGTTTTGGGTTGCTGCGACATGGTTGGAGTGTTTTCCGGCTGGAGCGGCCAGCAGATGAAGGCTGTGAAGCCGCCGGTTCGCGCCTGCACTTCTTTTACGCGCTGCAGGTGCTCGAGTCGCTCTGCCAGGGTTTCGCCGAGGCCGTACATCATGGTGACCGACGTTTTCATGCCCTCGTTGTGTGCGATCTCCATGATCTCGAGCCAGCGGTCGGCTCCTGCTTTCTTCGGGGCAACGATATCGCGAACGCGCTGAACGAGAATCTCTCCACCGCCGCCGGGAATCGAGTCGAGGCCGGCTTTGCGGAGCTCGCGTATCACTTCGATCGCATCCATCCGGAACAGCTTGGCGAAGAAATCGATCTCGCTGGGGCTGAAGCCGTGGATGTGGATCGGATGGTTTCGCTTGATGTACTTCATCAGGTCGAGGTACCACTCGAACGGGATGTACGGATTGTGTCCGCCCTGGATCAGAATCTGAACGCCGCCGATCGCCTTGAGCTCATCGATCTTGGCGCCGATCTGCTCGAAGGAGAGTGTGTAGCCCTCTCCATGTTTGGGCCGCCGCGCAAAGGCGCAGAACCCGCAGTCGGCTACGCAGACGTTCGTGTAGTTGATGTTGCGATCGATGATGTATGTGACGGTGTTGCCGGGATGCTTTTCCTGGCGCACGCGATCCGCGGCTGCTCCGAGCTCGAGGAGAGACGCGTTGGTGTAGAAGTCGAGGAGGTCCGTGGACTCGCTCATGCTGCCGGAAGGAAGGTGAGTGTCCCGTTGGGAATGCGGCCGCGCTCGACGAGCCGGCGGTAGAACTCGGTGAGCCCGGCGAGGTGCGGGTAGGAGAGTCCGTAGTCCAAACCGGACAGGTACTCGGCGCAGACATTGAGCTCAACGCCGGTGGCTTCGCTCGCCTGCTCCGCCAGTTGTGGGAGGTGCGCGAGTCCCCAGTTCCGCGACGCGATGAGCCCTGCGTGCGCGACGAGCGCTTCCTTCACGCCGGTCGACCGTTGAGCGACCCAGACTGCGAAGACAAAGGGCTGCCCGGTCCAGTCCTTCCACGTCTGCCCGAGATCGTATACGTGAGGGTAACGCTCGCGGTGGTTGGATCCGAGAACCAGCGCAGCGTCGCCAATGACGAGGCGGGCATCGGCGTCCGGCGTGCTGTCGACGATGACATCGCGGACTTCGGCATCACCTGGAACGAAGCGAGGACTGGAGTGCCAAACGTTCTCGAACAGCAGCTCGAGGAGCGCGACGCTGGTCATGGAGCTTCTGCTGACGATGACATTCCTGGACGTGAGCTCGCTCGCCGGTCGCTTCGAGAAGAGCATCACGCTTCGTACGGGACCATCGCACGAGATGGCGAGATCCGGCAGGAGCAGGTAGCGCTCTGAGTCGCGGGCGTACTCGACGGCGGAGACGACGCTGATATCCAGCTCGTTGGAGGCCATGCGTCGATTGAGCTCCGTCGGGACTCCATCTATCAGCTCCGCATTCAGCTGCACGACGCCCCGGTCGATCGCGCCGTAGACCGGGTAGCAGTTGATGTACGGAATGCGACCGATCTTCATCAGGCTGCCACCGCGCTCGGCGCTCGATCGAACACGCGCAGAATGCTGTAAAACGAGTCCCGCTCGGCCGGCGTCTTCCCCGCCGATCTGATAAGATCGAGAATCTCGTCCAGGCTCAGGCCCTGAGCGGTGTGTGCGCCGGCCTCATGGTAGATCTTCTCGCGCACGACGGTGCCCTCGAGATCGTTCACGCCGAACGCGAGAGATGTCTGGGACAGGAACGGCGTCACCATGATCCAGTGCGTCTTGATGTGATCGAAATTGTCGAGGAACAGCCTGCCGACGGCGAGGTTGCGGAGATCGTCGAAGCCTGTCGTCGCTGTGCCCTGCCGGCCCAGCTCGATCCCCAGCTCGTTGTGGTCGGGATGATAGGCGAGCGGGATATAGGCCAGGAAGCCGCCTGATTCGTCTTGCAGGTCGCGCAGCATCGACAGATGCTCGACGCGATCCTGGATAGTCTCGACGTGACCGTAGAGCATCGTGCAGTTCGACCGGATTCCGAGGCGGTGCGCGGTACGATGTACATCGATCCAGTCTTCGGCTGCCAGCTTCTTGTCCGCAATCGTCATCCGCACACCCTTGCCGAAGACCTCGGCCCCACCGCCGGGGAGTGTGTCGAGCCCGGCTTCGCGGAGGGCGATCAGCACATCTTCAATCGACATCTTGTCGATGCGCGAGATGTGGGCGATCTCGACCGCGGTAAGGGCCTTGATGTGGACGTGCGGATAGCGCTCCTTGAGTCCGCGAAACATGTCGGCGTAGTACCGCAGGCCCGCCTTCATATCGAGACCGCCGACGATGTGAAATTCCTTCGTCAGTCCGGCGGCCGCGGTCTCAGCTTCGGCGAACACCTGATCGAGCGTGTAGTGATACGCTCCTTCTTCCTTCGGCAGGCGCGCGAAGGAGCAGAAGACGCAGGTCTTCCGCAGGTAGCAGACGTTCGTCGGATTGATGTGCTGGTTGGCCGCGAAGGTGACGATGTCGCCGTGTTTGCGGCGGTTTGCGTAGTCGGCGAGCATGCCGACCCCGAGGAGATCGGGCGAGGTGAAGAGCAGCTCCGCATCGGCGTGTGAAAGGCGGGTGCATGAAACCACCTTTTCGCCCACTGCTCTCAGCGCGCGGTCGTTGATCTTCGCGAGATCCAGCGAGATCTCTGGAGAGGGGGTCATTGTCTCAGCGCTTGTAGCGCTTGATGGCCAGGGTCGTGTTATGACCACCAAAGCCAAAACTGTTGCTGAGAACGGCGTTGACGTCGCGCTCGACTGATTTGTTGGGAGTGTAGTTGAGGTCGAGCTCGGGGTCGGGATTCTGGTAGTTGATTGTCGGCGGGATGATGCCAGTGCCGACGACCATCGCGCTCACAACGGCTTCGACTGCCCCCGCGGCGCCGAGCATGTGGCCGGTGGCAGACTTGGTGGAGCTGACGTTGACTTTTTTCGCTTCATCTCCGAAGACCGCTTTGATCGCGCGGGTCTCGTTGAAATCGTTTGCCGGAGTGGACGTGCCGTGGGCGTTGATATACTGAATGTCTTTGGGCTCGAGTCCGGCGTCCTTGAGCGCCCGCTTCATCGCCCGTTGCGCGCCCTCGCCGTCAGGTGCCGGAGCGGTGAGGTGGTAGGCATCGCCAGTCGCGCCATAGCCAACGATTTCGGCATAGATCGTCGCTCCGCGCGCGAGCGCGTGCTCGAGTTCCTCGAGTATGAGCACCCCTGCTCCTTCGCCCATCACGAACCCATCGCGGGTCGAGTCGAACGGACGGGAAGCGGTTTCAGGGCTGTCGTTGCGCTCGGACAGCGCCTTCATGTTGGCAAATCCACCGATGGCCATGGGCGTCACGGTCGCTTCCGCGCCGCCCGTGATCATGACGTCCGCATCGCCGTACTGGATCGTCCGGTACGCATCACCTATCGCGTGAGCACTGGTGGCGCAAGCTGATACGGTGGCGTAGTTTGGCCCTTTGGCGTTGAACATCATCGACACGATTCCGGCGGCGATGTCGGCGATGAACATCGGGATGAAGAACGGCGAGATTTTACCTACTCCCCGTTCCCGATAGACATCGTGCTGCTCCTCGAAGCTCTTGAGCCCGCCGATGCCGCTGCCGATGATCACTCCGATGCGGTCAGGATCCATCCCGTTCCGCTCAACAAGGTCGGCATTGGTCATGGCCTGCCGCGCTGCGGCGACCGCGTACTGCGTGTACTGGTCGGCGCGCTTCGCTTCCTTCCGGTCCATGAAGTCGAGCGGATTGAAGCCCTTCACTTCGGCCGCGAACTTCACGGGGAAGTTGGAAGCGTCGAACTTGGTGATTGGCGCTGTGCCCGACTTTCCTTCGATCAGCGACCGCCAGGTCGTCGCCACATCGTTACCGACGGGAGTAATCGCCCCCATGCCAGTGACGACGACACGTCTCTTCATTACGCTCCGACCTTCTGGTTCAGATAGCCGAGCGCGTCACCGACGGTGCGCAGCTTCTCGGCGTCCTCGTCAGGGATGTCGATGTTGAACTCTTTCTCGAACTCCATCACGAGCTCGACGATGTCGAGACTATCCGCACCGAGATCCTCGATGAAGCTCGCCTCGTTGGTCAGCTTTTCCCGCTCCACACCGAGCTCTTTCTCGATGATGTCTTTGACCTTGTTGGAATTGTCGGCCATTTGATGCGATTCCTCGTGATTGTAGGGTAGCGTGAAATATACCTAACTGAATATCTGATAAAAAGTTACATCACCATCCCGCCGTCCACGACGAGCACCTGCCCCGTGACGTAGGAAGCCAGGTCGGATGCGAGGAAAGCCACCGTCGCCGCAACGTCCTGCGGGGACCCCAGCCTTTCGAGTGCAATCTGTTTGCCCAGGCCCTCCCTGGCTTCCGGAGTCATCGCCGCGGTCATCTCCGTTTCGATGAATCCGGGGGCTACAGCGTTGACGAGGATGTTGCGGGAGCCTAGCTCCCTGGCGACAGACTTGGTGAGCGCGATCAGGCCGGCCTTGCTGGCGGCGTAATTTGCCTGGCCCTTGTTCCCGATGATCCCGATGATGCTGGAGATGTTGATAATGCGTCCGCTCCGGCGCTTCATCATGCCCCTCGACACGGCGCGGATCGCGGCGAACGCTCCACGCAGGTTCGAGTTCTGGACCGCATCCCAGTCCTCGTCCTTGAGTCGCATGACCAGATTGTCGCGAGTGATCCCGGCGTTGTTGACGAGGATGTCGATCGAGCCGAACGCGGCTTCCACATCGGCGATGAGCTTGGCGACGGCGGCGGTGTCCGTCACGTCGCACGCGAATCCCTGAGCGCCATTCCCCACCGCCGCAGCTGCCTCGAATGGCGCGGCCGATGCCGCGCGTGCTGCCGGTAACAAGTGCGTTCTTGCCTGTGAGATCGATCTGGATCATGAGATCATCTGCGGAAGTTTTTCGACGTCGGCCGCAGTGCCGCACGCGAATGTACGGGCTCCCTTTACGAGCCGGCCGATCAGTCCGGTCAACACGTTTCCAGGTCCCATTTCAACATAGAGAGCTTCGGGAAAGCGAGCTGCGATGTTTCTTATTTCGCTGGACCAGCGAACCGGGGAGGTGAGCTGCCGTAGGAGCAGCTCCTTCGCGTCGACTGCGGTAGTGGTGGCTTCGCCGGTAACGTTGGAGAAGACGGGGAAAACAGGATCCGTGAACGCCGATGTAGCGATTGCGTCGGTCAGACCGACTACCGCCGGCTGCATCAGTGGCGAGTGGAACGCCCCGCTTACGGGCAGCTTGATTGCCCGCTTCGCGCCGGCTTCCTTGGCGAGCTCCATCGCGCGCTCGACTCCGGCAACCTCACCGGAGATCACCGTCTGCTCGTCGGTGTTGTAGTTGGCGGGGACTACGAGGCCCGCGTCCTTCGTCGCGCGGGTGCAGATGTCGTCGATCGACGTCGTGGTTGTCCCGAGGATCGCGGCCATCGTGCCGGGCCGGCTGTTCCCGGTGTTGAACATGAGCTCGCCACGCCGTCGGACGAGACGAGCTCCGCCCGGCAGACTAACCGTGTCTGCGGCGAAATAGGCAGTGAATTCTCCAAGCGAATGGCCGGCGGCGGCACGGACGTGCGGGCGCAGAAGGTCTTTCACGAGCGACCAGACGGCGGCTCCATGTGCGAAGAGGGCCGGTTGCGCGTTCTTGGTCGCCGTGAGCTCTTCAGCCGGTCCTTCGAAGCAGAGCCGGCTCAAGTCTGCACCGAGTGCCGCATCGACTTCGCCAAAAACACCGCGCGCAACGGGGAACGCGTCGGCCAGGTCCTTTCCCATTCCCGGCTTCTGAGAGCCCTGACCGGGGAAAAGAAGAACGATGTCCACCGCTTAGAAGCGGATGATCATCGACGCCCAGGTGAAGCCGGCGCCAAAGGCGACCATCATTACCGTCGAACCATCCTTCACGCGACCCGATTCGATCGCCTCATTGAGCGCTATCGGAATCGACGCCGAAGATGTGTTGCCGTACCGATCGACGTTCACGTACACCTTGTCCATCGAGATGCCGGAGTGCTTGGCGGTGGCTTCGATGATGCGGACGTTCGCCTGATGCGGAATGAGCAAATCGATATCGGAGCCTGTCAGGCGCGCGCCATCGAGCGCACGATCGGCAGCATCGGCCATCGAGCGCACCGCATGCTTGAACACTTCCCGACCAGCCATGCGTACCAGATGCGAGCGGTCCTCGAGAACTGCGGCAGACATTGGCGTCGTGGCGCCGCCGTTGGGCCTGTAAAGAAGGTCGGCGAGCTTCCCGTCGCTCCGCATGTAGGCAGAGAGAATCCCCTTTCCGGTCTTGCTGCGCTTGAGAACTGCGGCGCCGGCACCGTCTCCGAACAGCACGCAGGTCGACCGATCCTTCCAGTCCACGATCGCGCTCATCTTCTCGGACCCAACCACCAAAGCCGTCTCCGCCGTGCCCGACATGATCAGGCCCTCGGCTGTGCTCATCGCGTAGAGCCAGCCGGAGCAAGCGGCACCAATGTCGAATGCGGCCGCACGCGTGGCGCCGAGCTCCGCCTGAATGTCGACCGCGGTGGACGGAAGGAGCCGGTCGGGTGTCGCGGTGCTGAGGACGATGACGTCGATCTCGCCGGGGTGAACGCCGGCAACGTCCATCGCTTTACGACTCGCGTCGGCTGCCATGGAGCAAGTGGTCTCTCCATTTCTCGCCAGCCGCCGCTCGACGATTCCACTGCGCTCGAAAATCCATTCGTGCGAGGTCTCGATACCGATAGACGCAAAATCATGATTCGTCATCACGTGGGCGGGTAGTCCGCGCCCGGTGCCGACGACGGCAGCAACTGGTCTCTTCATGCCGACTCCGCTAGTGCGTTGATGGCAGGCGCCGCCGCCTCGAGCTTCTTCCCGATCAGATCGTTCATCTTCGTCTCGACGGCACGCACCGCGACCTTGATCGCGTTCTTGATCGCTCGCGGCGGGGAGTTGCCGTGGCAGATGATGCTTACGCCCCTGACTCCCAGGAGAGGCGCTCCACCGGAGTTGGTCGAATCGAAACCCGACAGAGCTGCCTTCACACTCTCCGCGTCGATGCCGGGATGTTCGCTGAGCACCCGAACGATCAGAGGTGCTACGGCTTCATAGAACTTGAGCACGATGTTCCCGACGAAGCCATCGCAGATCACAACATCGAACGGACCGCGATCGCTCGCGCCAGCCGGGAGGTCCCTCCCCTCGAGGTTCCCATGAAAGTTGAACCCTGCTTTCTTGAACAGCACATGCGCCTCCTTCACCACCGCATTTCCTTTTTCCGGCTCCTCGCCGATGGATAGCAATCCGATCGAGGGATTAGAGCGGCCGAAGATGCATTCAGCGTAAACCGCGCCAAGCCAGGCGAACTGAAGGAGCTCTTTCGTGGAGCAGTCCACATTCGCGCCGGAGTCGAGAACTATGACCGGCTTGCGCGCAGTCGGAAACACAGTGGCAATTGCCGGCCGCGTCAGTCCGGGCTGAAGCTTCAGCAGCATCGCTGAGGACGCCATCTGAGCGCCGGTGTTGCCGGCCGACACGAAGGCGTCGGACTTTCCGTCGACCTGCATCTTCAGCCCGACGACCATCGAGCTATTCGGCTTTTTTCTGAGCGCCGAGGTTGGCTTTTCGGACATCTCGATGATCTCGGGCGCTTCGACGATGGTAATGCGATCACGGACGCCCGAAGCCTCAGAGAGCTCGCCCGCGAGAAGCGCCTTCAGCTGTGATTCGATTACTGCCGATTGACCGACGAGTTGCACCGTGTGGGCAACGTCGAGTTCCTGCAGGGCGAGTAGAGCGCCGGCAATAGCCGCCTTGGGGGCAAAGTCTCCCCCCATGGCGTCCAACGCTATTCGTGCCAAACTAAGCTTCCTTCGGTTCTACTCGCTGTTCGCCATCGTAGTATCCGCACTCGGCGCAGACATGATGCGGACGCCTCATGCTCTGGCAGCGGGGACACTTTTGAATGACGATGGCAGGCGCGATCTTGTGCGTGTTGCGCGCGCGCTTTTTCCGTTTTGAGGTGCGTCGCTTCGGGACGGCCATTGGATCTGTTCCTTAGGTAGTGTGACGGGCTAGTGAGCGTCGCCGTGGTGCTTGAGCAGCGCGCCCCAGCGCGAATCAGTCGACGTTTGTGTGCAGTTGCAGGTGCTTTCGTTCAGGTTGGTGCCGGATGTAGCGCAGAGTCCTTTGCAATCATCCCTGCATTGGACGTACGCAGGTGCCGTGAGCAGCCAGGTCTCTCTCACCGCCGCGCGCAGATCGAGCAACCTCGCGTTCGGATCGAAAAGAAAGACTTCCGGATCATCAGCTTCTTCGGCCCCCAGCTCGGCGAGAAGGAAGTGTACATCCTCTCTCACCTCGACGTTGACCGGTTCCAGGCAGCGCCGGCAGGGCAGCTCGAAGCGGCCCTCCATTCTGCCACTGAAATAGAATCTTCCATCTCCCGCGCTCGACAGTCTTCCAGTGACCCTGATCGGGTCGGTGGGGCGATTATCCCCGTCTTCCCAAATGGGATCGTCTGGCTGAACCGCGCCGTCCACCTGAACGGCTTTCGTCTCCAGCGAGCGAAGGTCAAACGACAGCATAAGCCCTTTAAATTAGCGGGTTTATACCCTCTATTCCAGTCGGTCCGGCAGGTTTTTTTGTGTTAGACGAGGTCTGACTCGGCAAAGAAGAACTTCGCCTCGCGATCGGCGTTCTCGTCAGAGTCCGAAGCGTGGATTGCGTTTCGCTCCTTCGATTCGGCGTAGAGCTTCCGAACTGTTCCCGCTTCGGCCTCAGCAGGATCGGTTGCACCGATAGCCTTCCGTAGCGCCGCCACGGCGTCGGCGCGTTCCAGCACCATCGGCATGCACTTGCCGGAAGTCATGAAACGAACAAGCGGCGAGAAGAAGGGACGCTCGCGATGGACCGCGTAGAACGCCGACGCCTGCGCCTCAGTCAGCCGCATCACCCGCGCGGCGAGAACCTTGAAGCCCGCTTTCTCCAGGTGCGCGATGATCAGACCGCCCTTTCCTGAATTGAACGCATCGGGCTTGATGATTGTGAGAGTTCTGTTGCCGGCCATTTATGGTCTCTGTCCTAGCGCATAGCGCGTTTGAGTAAATCCACAACGTCGATGGGACGCTTCGCCACGCCCACGCCGTTTTCCTCGAATGCCTGCATTTTCTCCGCTGCGGTTCCCGCGGAGCCGGAGATGATCGCTCCGGCGTGGCCCATGCGGCGTCCGGGCGGAGCTGTCTGCCCTGCTATAAAGCCGACCACCGGCTTCGTCATCATCTCGCGTACGAAGCGAGCAGCTTCCTGCTCGTCGGTCCCGCCTATCTCGCCGATCATCACCACCGCCGTTGTCTCCGCGTCCTTCTCGAACGCATTGAGGCAATCGATGAAGTTTGTGCCGTTGATCGGATCGCCTCCAATTCCCACGCATGTCGTCTGACCGATCTTCGCCCGAGTCATCTGGTAGACGACTTCGTAGGTGAGCGTGCCGGATCGGCTGACCAGGCCCACTGGTCCCTGCGTGCAGATTCGGCCTGGAATTATCCCAACCTTCGATTGTCCCGGAGAGATGAGTCCCGGGCAATTCGGCCCAAGCAAACGCGATCCCCGCTCTTTCACGAACGGGTAGACGCGCGTCATGTCGAGTACCGGAACGCCTTCGGTGATGCAGACGATGAAAGGGATGCCGGCATCGGCGGCTTCCATCATCGCGTCCGCGGCAAACGGCGGCGGGACGTAGATCACCGTCGTGTTCGCGCCGGTCTCCGACACGGCTTCGGCGACTGTATTGAAAATCGGAACCTTGCCTTCGAACTTCTGGCCGCCTTTGCCTGGCGTCACTCCGCCGACCACCTGAGTGCCGTACTCGATCATCTGCTTTGTGTGAAACGATCCGTCGCGTCCGGTGATTCCCTGCACGAGAAGGCGTGTTCCGCTGTCGATGAAGATGCTCACGCCGCTTTTCCTCCGGTCGCGAGAGCCACTGCTTTCTTCACCGCTTCGTCCATGTCGGTCATCGCCGAGAGTCCGTTCTCCTTCAGAATCTTCACCGCGATTTCTTCGTTGGTCCCGGTGAGCCGGATGACCAGAGGGACCTTGAGGGGATTCTGCTTGATTGTAGTCACGATCCCATTCGCGACGTCGTCGGTCCGCGTAATGCCGCCGAAGATATTGAAGAGGATCGCCTTGACGTTGGGATCTCCGGTGATGATGCGGAGCGCTGCTACCACTTTCTCCGGATTCGACGAGCCGCCAATGTCGAGGAAGTTGGCCGGTTCTCCGCCGTAGTACTTGACCAGATCCATCGTCGCCATCGCCAATCCGGCGCCGTTGACGATGCAGCCGACGTTTCCATCGAGCTTGATGAAAGTAAGATTTGCTTTTCTCGCTTCGACCTCACTCGCATCCTCAGCCGACTCATCCCGCAGCGCAGCGATGTCGGGACGGCGGTCGAGCTCGTTGTCGTCGATCACCATTTTCGCATCCAGTGCGACAACATCCCCGGCTGGTGTCGTCACCAGTGGGTTGATCTCGGCCAGCGATCCACCGTTTTCGGAGAAGGCACGGTATAGCTGCTGCAAAATCTTCGCGGCAGCGCGGACCTGCTTCATGTCGGAGTAGAGGAAGAACGCGAGCTGCATCGCTTCAAACGGCTGAAGCCCGTACCGCGGATCAATCGGGTGCTTGAGAAGTTTCTCAGGCGTTTTGGCCGCGACTTCCTCGATGTCGATTCCACCGGCAGCGCTAGCCATGAACACGGCGCGCTTCGAGGCCCGGTCGACGATTATCCCGACATAGGCTTCGCTCGCAATGTCGGCGGCCGGCGTGACGAGAACTTTCTCTACCGGCAGCCCCTTGATCGTCAGCTTGAGGATCTGGGCTGCTATTCTCTTCGCCTCGGCCGGCGTCTTCGCGAGCTTGACCCCGCCCGCCTTACCGCGACCACCGGCGTGAACCTGCGCCTTCACCACCACGGTCGAGCCGAACTTGCGCGCGATTGCCTCTGCTTCCTCGGGCGTCGAGGCAACCTCGCCAGGTGGGATCGGGATGCCGTACTTCCGGAAAATCTCCTTCGCCTGGTACTCGTGAATGTTCACTCTTGCTCCGAACGCGTGCGTGCACGCGGATAGTCGATTCTGAGATTGTGTCGGCTGGATCGCCCTACGGGAGGATCTCGGTGCCGCCTGCGCCGTCCACCGCTGCTCTTCCCTTGCTCAGCTCGGTAATAATGGCACGGCCCCCTGTTCGACGCACGTAGTCTGCCGCGGCCGCAACTTTGGGCGCCATGCTTCCTTCGCCGAATGCACCTTCGCTCGCGAGTCGGTCGGCCTCGCTCACTCTCATTGTACTGATCGCGCGCTGCTCGTCCGTGCCCCACCCAGTATAAACTGCATCGACATCGGTGAGAATCAGGAAAAGCTCGGCGCCGACATCTCTCGCAAGAACCGCGGCTGCGAGATCCTTGTCGACTACGGCATCGACTCCCTCCAATCCGAGCACCGCGTCGCGGTACACTGGAATTCCGCCGCCACCGCACGCGATAACAACGGTGTCTCGCTCGATCAGACTCCGAATTGTCGCAAGCTCGTGAATCGCGAGCGGCTTGGGACTTCCGACCACTCGTCGGAAATGTCCCTTCGCGTCCTTCTTCACCGGTGTGCCCTGGGCCCGAAGCTCCCGTGCGCGAGCGACCGACAGTCCGTGGCCGACGAATTTCTTCGGATCCTTTAGGGCGGGGTCATCGGCTGCAACCTCGACCTGCGTGAGCACGGTGACCACGTCTCGCATGTTGCCGGCCTTGCGCAGCGCGTTCTCCAGTGACTGTTGCAGCATGTAGCCGATCCAGCCCGCGGTGCCGGCAACCAGAACGCCAAGGGGTAACGGTGCAACTTCGCTTCGTGCCTTTTCGTTTCGCACGAGCTCGTCGCCAACCTGCGGCCCATTGCCGTGCACCAGCACTACGCGCCAGCCATCGAGAGCCAGATCGACGATCGGGCCCAGGCTCTCCCTGGTATGCCGGAACTGGTCGGCGATGGTCGACCGTTCGCCGGGTGGCGAGAGCGCATTTCCCCCGACAGCGATGACAGCGGTCCGGGAACCGTCTGTCATCTTCGCGAGTGCCCGATTACGGTGCCGAGGGAATCGAACGCAATCCCGAAGTCCCTGAGATTCGCGGCAGCTAGTGCTGCGCGCATCCGGTTGTAGAGTCGCGCGACACTGGAACGGAACGCGGAATCCCCGACGGCGCGAGGCACGGATGGAACCGGCTCCCACGGACCTGTGGTCAGCTCACGCACGACTCCCGGCGCGCGGTAATCCGCCGAGTTAGGAAACGCCGCCATCCACGCCACTGAAATGGGATCGGGCGACGAGCTGGCGGCGATCATGACGCGCGCCGTGCGGGCGTTGACGAGCGCGGTTGCGGCGTGTCGGAAATAACTTCGCTCCTCTCCGGCAAGAACGTAGTGCTGGCTTAGCGGATAGTTGGACGAGGCTGAGTACAGCTCCAGCTTCCAGTACAGGGTGTCGGCGTGGAACATGGGCTCGACCATGGATCCCTGCGCGAAGACCGGAGCCAGAGCCTGGATTCTGGCCCTCACGTCACGATTGGTCACCAGCCTTGCTCGTCGCGGGATCGAATCCGAGAGCAGATCGAATGTCTGGTAGGCCCATGCGTACTGCCAGCGCGACAACCCGTCGCCGAGGGGTGGGCCCGCGACGTCGAGTTGCGGGTCGGTCACGACGACTAATCCCCGCGCGCCGGGATAAGCGAGCGAATCCTGTCGGAGGAGTTGCTGGCTTGGAACGCTGGTGACGAGAGTGTCCAGCGACGCCGATACCGCCCCTCCAGAGGCGCCGAGAGCGGATGCGTTTGGATCGTAGGCGCGGCGAGTGAAGTCAGCCCGAGTCGAGATGTACGGCCGCTCTCGCACCATTTGGACTTCCTTCGGGGTGAAGCGGCGAACGACCAAGGGCACGATTTCCTGAACCGAAATCGACAGCACCACGATCACCGTCACCGCAACGAAGCTGGTACGCAGCTGGCCGGTCCAACCGCTGAACAAAACTGTGATTGCCACCGCTGCGGTAGCAATCCACAGTAGGAGCAGGCCCGGCAGCAGCCACTGATGGTCGACGTAAGAGAATACTCCCTGCTCGCCGCCGCCGCGGATCATCAGGTCGTAGGATTCGAGCCGGTAGCTCCACATCGTGATCAGCAGCAGCAGCGCGGCCAGCACACTGAGGTGACGGCGAACCCGCGCACTCATGCGGATGCCGGCACGCTCCCAGCGGAGCCCGGGAGTGAGTGAGTAAAGGACGACGACGACGAGAGACACTCCCACGATCAGCAGCATCATCCACGTATACACCGATTTTTCGAACGGAAGCCACGTCGTGTAAAAGCCCAGATCCTGCTGAAAATACGGATCGCTCTCTCTGAACCTGACCCGCAGCCGTGCGAGGGCCAGGGAGCTCCAGCTCGGGAGTGCCGGGGTGATGGCAGCCGCGATCGCAACCGACATCAGGAGCGCAACCCGATCCAGATACTTCCTGGGCACGGCTTCGCCGAATTCGACGTTGGCAAGGCGACGCGGCAGGGTCAGCGTTCCAATGCTTCTTCCCAGCGCCGACAGATTCATGAACGCGACGACAACCGCGATGACGGAGCCGATGCCGTAGATGAGCAGCAGGTCCCCCGCTCGCTCGCTCCAGAGCGGAGTCGCGCCCATCGCGCGGTACCAGGTGTAATCAGCCCGCAGAGCCGAGAGCGAGCGACCGCCGACTAGGAGCGCAGCCGCGATGACGACCCCGATGAGGAGGCGCCGGCGGGACATCACATCAAACCTTGACGCCTTTTGCGCGGAGCCAGCCCTGCATCTCGGACTGGATCTCGTCGAGGCGCAGTTTTGTCCGCGCCTCGAAGCGCATCACGAGGAGGGGGCCGGTGTTGGACGCGCGAATGAGCCCCCAACCGTCGCCAAACAGAACACGGACTCCATCCACGGTGATGACGTCGTATTTCGTGCTGAAGTGTTTTTTCGCCGCCTCGACAATGCCGAACTTCTTGTCATCGGGACAATCGACGCGGATCTCCGGCGTGGAGACGAAGCGTGGCACGTCGGCGAGCAGTTCGCGCACGGACTTTCCTGAGTCGGCTACGATGTGAAGGAGTCGCGCAGCTCCGTAGAGCGCGTCATCGAAGCCGTAAAATCCTTCGGAGAAGAACATATGGCCCGACATTTCGCCGCCAACGGGGGCGTGCGTCTCGTGCATTTTCCTCTCGATGACCGAGTGCCCGGTCTTCCACATCACTGGGATCCCGCCAGCTTTCTCCACTGCTTCCGGCAAAGCCTGCGATGCCTTGACATCGAAGACGATAGACTGACCCTTGCCTGTCCGCGTCAGGGCGTCGCGCGCATAGATGATCAGAAGGTAATCGCCCCAGATGATCTCGCCCGTGTTGTCGATGACACCAATCCGGTCGGCGTCGCCGTCGAAGGCGATGCCGATATCGGCACGATCCTTCTTCACGGCGGCGATGAGCGCTTCGACGTTCTCCGGCACCGTCGGGTCCGGGTGATGATTGGGGAACGTTCCATCGCTATCACAGAAAAGACACCGCGGCTCAACCCCCAGTCGTGGGAAAAGCTTCGGCGCCACGAGGGCGCCGGCGCCGTTGCCGCAGTCGAGCACCACCTTCAACTTCCGCGAAAGCGTCCCGACCCTGCCGGCAATGTCGTCGACGTATCGATCGATCACCTGTTCTTCGCGGAACGTTCCCTCCCCGCGAGGAAAGTTGCCGGCCACCGCCAGATCATAGAGGTGCTGAATATCCGCACCATAGACCGATGCTGTCGCGAGACCGAGCTTGAACCCGTTGTATTCGGGTGGATTATGGGAGCCGGTGATCTGGATGCCGCCAACGACATCGAGATTGTGCTGTGACCAGTACGCGAGCGGTGTCGGGACGATGCCGATGTCTACTACATCGATGCCGCTGGCGAGCAGGCCGGCAACCAGTGCCGAATGCAGCATCTCACCCGAAGGTCGATTGTCCCGGCCTACGGCCAGAGCTCCTTTGACTCCCTTCTCGCCGAGAAACGCCGCAAATGCTCCGGCGACCAGCGTTGCCGCTTCGTGTGTGAGATCTTTGCCCGCAACGCCGCGGATGTCGTACTCGCGGAAAATCGTGCGCGACAGCCCCATGCGATTTAGCGGGGCCGCAGCGCGATGTCTCTCGTTACCGCCGGGGCGCTTCGCTGGGTGAATGAGACGATCGCGTCCGGAAACAAGCCGAAGATGAGGATGATCGCGGCGGATCCCCAGACGACGACGCGTGTCCAGCCGCCAGTGCGCGCAGGAAGCGTCGCAGCGCTGGCTCGCGGCTTCATGAACATCACCATCACCACGTAGAGGTAATAGCCCGCGCTTATGAGGCTCGTGACAACGAGGACGATTGCCAGCCTGGTTTGCGGCGAGGGCGACTGCAGCGCGGCCTGCAGGACATACCATTTGGCGAAGAATCCGATGCCGCCGAATATCGGGAATCCGAGCAGTGCCAGCATGAACACCGCCATCGCCACGGCCAGGCCTGGCCTCACCGTCCATAACCCCGCGTACTCCTCCACTCCCATCTGATCCTCACCAGCCGAGCCGAGCGCGGTGATCACCGCAAAGGCGCCGAGGGTCGCCATGGTGTAGGCGAAGAGATAGAACAGGAACGCGGAGCTGCCGAGCCTGGTGCCGACCGCCACGGCAACCAGGATGTATCCGGCGTGCGCGATGCTCGAGTACGCGAGCAGCCGCTTGAGGTTGCGTTGCGAGAGCGCGACCAGGTTGCCGACGATCATCGTGAGAGCGGCGAGCCACCACACCGGCTGGTGCCAGGCCGTGATCAGCGCCGGAAACGCTTCGAGCCAGAGCCTGAAAAATGCCGCGAATGCGGCTGCCTTGACCGCCGCGGCCATGTAAGCGGTGATCGGTGTCGGCGCGCCTTCGTAGACGTCAGGAGCCCACATGTGGAACGGCGCGGCGGCGACCTTGAATCCGAACCCGACGAGCAACAGCGCAACGCCCACCATCAGCAAGCCGCTGTGCAGCAGGTTAAATCGGGCGATGTTGGCCGCGATCTCGGAGAAGTTGGTGGCCCCGGTGGCTCCGTAGACGAGCGCGATTCCGTACAGGAGGAACGCGCTCGAAAACGCGCCGAGCAGGAAATACTTTATCGCCCCCTCGGCCGAGCGCTCGCGACGTCGGTTCATTCCGACCAGCACGTAGATCGCGATCGACATGAGCTCGATTCCGAGAAACACGATGATGAGATCGCGCGCCGCTGCCAGTATCATCATGCCCGACGTCGAAAGCAGCAGGAGGACGTGCGTCTCTCCGGGCGTGATTCCTTCGCGCCGGTTGTAGTCGAGCGACATCGCGATGGTTCCGATCGTGGCGATCAGGAAGATCTCGTCGGCCGCCCAACGGAAGTTGTCGACCGCGATGGGACCATTGCTCGCGGTATAGCCCTGATAGGCGTAGTAGCCAACCGCAATCATCGTCAGGACACAGAGCACAATGCTCAGCAGCCCGACGCTGCGCTGGTGCGCATCACTCTCGGGCCGCCAACCGGACCAGAGGAGGAGAAGCATCGCTCCTCCCATGAGAAGGAGGTCGGGACCGAGAGCCGCGGTGAGCTGTGCGGGCATGCTCAGATCGAAATTCATTATCGGCCTGCCTCGCTCACCTGTTCGGCTGGTCCGGCTTCCCGCGCATGTACGCGGTCGACGAGAAGCTGAGCCGAGCCTTCCATCCGCCTCAGGACAGGTGCGGGATAAACCCCGAGCCAGATGATCACCGCGATCAACGGCACCAACAGCGCGAGCTCACGCCTGTTGAGGTCGGGCAGATGGTTGTTCTCTTTCTTGTCGAGCGGGTTGAACAGTATCCGTTGAATCGCCCACAGCATATATGCCGCGGCGAAGATCACGCCCGTCGTCGCAAATATCGTCAGGACTGGATAGGTCTTGAACGAGCCGACAAGGACCAGGAACTCACCCACGAATCCGTTCGTGCCGGGAAGGCCGATGCTGCTGAGCGAGACGAACGTGAGAACTGCAGCGAACAGCGGGACGACCTTCGCGATTCCACCATATGCTTCGATGAGACGGGAATGCCGGCGCTCGTAGATCATGCCGACCAGAAGGAACAACGCTCCCGTCGAAATGCCGTGGTTGATCATTACCATCAGGGCACCCTGGACGCTCTGCAGCGTCAGCGCAAAAATGCCGAGCATGACGAAGCCAAGGTGACTGACCGACGAATACGCTACGAGCTTCTTGAAGTCGGGCTGCACCATGGCCACCAGCGCGCCGTAAATGATTCCGATGACCGCCAGCACCAGGATGATCATCCGAACTGTAGGGTTCATCGCCGTGCCGGGGAACAACGGCAGCGCAAACCTCAGGAAGCCGAATGTCCCCATCTTCAGCATGATTCCGGCTAGGATGACGGAGCCAGCCGTCGGCGCTTCGACGTGCGCATCCGGCAGCCATGTATGGAACGGGAACATCGGCACCTTCACCGCGAACGCGAGGAAGAACGCAGAGAAGAGCCAGAGTGCGGTGCGCTCCGACAGGCCCGTTGCCGCGAGGAGATGGTCGTAGCTGAAATCGGGAGTGCCGGCGGCGGTTCGGGCGTGGAGTCCGAGGTAGATGATCGCTACCAGCATCAGCAGCCCTGGCAGCATGGTGTAAATGAAGAACTTGAGGCTGGCGTAAATGCGCCTCTCGCCTCCCCAGATCCCGATGATGAAGTACATCGGAACCAGCATGACTTCCCACATCACGTAGAACAGGAAGAGATCGCGGGCTACGAAGACCCCCAGCATTCCCGTCGTGAGAATCAGCAGCAACGCGTAGTAGCTTCGGGTTTTCGTGCGAATGCTCGTCCAGCTTCCCAGCACCGCGAGGGGCATGATGAAGGTCGTGAGGAGGATCATCATCAGCGCGATCCCGTCGATTCCAAGCGTGAAGCGGACGCCCCACGTCGGAATCCAGGCGGCGTCGATCGATGCCTGCCAGCCAGTGTCAGCCGGGTTGAACGACCACCATAGCCCGAGTGACACAATGAACTCGAGAACGAAGAACCAGAACGCGAGCTGCCGCGCCGCGGGACTCTCGACTCCGTCAGTCTGCGCCGGCTCGCGAACCGGCAGCAGGAAGCATATCGCGGCACCCACCAGCGGAATGATGAGGAGTGCGGGAAGCACCCAGTTGTTGTAGCCGACCGACTCGAGGAAGTTCGCCATTTCTGTCAGGTCAGCGGAGGGTAAACGCGCCAAGCATTGCGAGCACTCCGACTACGAGCACCCACGCATAAATGCCGACGTTTCCTGTCTGGAGGCGGGAACCAACCCAACCCAGTGTACGCGCAAACGCCGCGCTGCCATTCACCAGCAAGCCGTCAATGATGAAGGTGTCGACGAAGCGCCACAGAAAATTGCGGGACACCTTGTACGTCGGAGTGACGATCACTCGATCGATCTCCTGATCGACATAGTAGGCGTGCGCAACCACACCTTCAAAACCGTGCTCCGGAATCGCATCGCGCTTGCGCGGGACCCGTGCGGGTTTGAGCCGGACGATGGCGAACACGATACCGGCGACGGCGATCGCTACCGCGACTCCGATCAGCGCCTCTTCCGTAGATGCTGGGATGTGGGCAGCTCCGGCTGTCACGCGCGTCGTCGCACCCCCGACGACCGGCTCGAGCCAGTGCGCAAGAACTTCGCGCGGTCCGATCGGAACAAGATCGGCGATCACCTCGGGAAGGTTGAGCCAGCCGCCGACCGCGGTGAGGATCGCCAGCACGACGAGGGGGCCGGTCATCACCCACGGCGCGTCGTGCAGATGCTTCTCTTCCTCGGCCCCCGTGCGATTGGGACCATGGAAGGTGTACAGCATCATCCGCGTCATGTAGATCGCGGTGAGCAGCGCCGACGCAAGGCCGATCCCGTAGATCACGTACAGCAGAGTGCTGCCCGGAATGCCCAGCCACGTCGCGGACGCGAGAGTAGATCCGTGCGCACGCGCGAACACCGCGCCCAGGATCTCGTCCTTCGAGAAGAATCCAGAGAATGGCGGGATGCCGCAGATCGCGAGCGTGGCGATCCACATCAGCACCCAGGTGATTGGCAGGTAGCGCCGCAAGCCGCCCATGTTGCGCACGTCCTGCGCGTCTTCTTCGCTGTGGGTGTGATGATGGGCGGCGTGCATCGCGTAGATCACCGAGCCGGAGCCGAGGAACAGGAGCGCCTTGAAGAAGGCGTGGGTCACGAGATGGAACATGCCCGACACATACGCCCCAACTCCCACACCTATGAACATGTAGCCGAGCTGAGAGATGGTCGAATACGCGAGCACCTTCTTGATGTCCCACTGCTTGAGTCCGATTGTGGCGGCAAAGATCGCCGTTGCGGCTCCGATAACCGCGACCGTGAGCGATGCGGCCGGCGACAACGAAAACAGGAACGAGCTGCGCGCGATGAGATACACGCCCGCCGTCACCATGGTCGCCGCGTGGATGAGCGCCGACACCGGTGTTGGACCGGCCATCGCGTCCGGCAGCCAGATGTAGAGAGGGATTTGCGCGCTCTTGCCGACGCAGCCGAGGAACATGAAGAGGCAGATCGTCGTAACCAGCGGGCTTCCGGCAACGAGGTCGCCGGCCTTCGCGCCCACGCCCGCGAAATCGAGCACGCCTATGTTGGCGAACAGCATGAACATCGCCACCAGCAGTCCGAAATCGCCAATGCGGTTGACGATGAATGCCTTCTTCCCCGCATCGGCGTTGGCCTTGTCGTTGAACCAGAATCCGATCAGCAGGTAGGAGCAAAGTCCCACACCCTCCCAACCGACGAACAACACCGGATAGTTGGCGCCCAAGACCAACACCAGCATGAAAAAGATGAATAGGTTCAGATATGCGAAGTACCGAGGGTAACCGGGGTCCTCGCCCATGTAGCCGACGCTGAATATGTGAATGAGCGCGCCGACGCCGGTGATGACGAGAATCATCACCATCGAAAGCTGATCCAGCTGGAATGCGGCGTCGATCTGAAGTTCCCCCGCCGGCATCCAGCTGAAGTAGGTCTGAATGAACGGCACTTCCGGGTGCGCGACCGTCATCGCCTGCCAGATTCCCAGCGCGAGCAGGAATGTCAGGATGAGAACGCCCGGCCCAACGATGCTGGTGACGCCGGCCCACCGATGACGGGTTGGCGCGTGGCCCACAGCCGTCTCGGAGTCCGGATAGTGGCCGGAGGTGTTCGGATCAGCCGGACCAAAGTGCACTCCGCTCAGCGACAGCAATCCGTTGATAACGAAGCCGGCGAGCGGGATGATCGGAAGGAGCCAGACCCACTGGGCGATGGTGCCTGCCAGCGGGTGCGACGCGGCGGATGCTACAGTCTGAAGCAGCATCAGCCCCTGAGCAGGTTAATGTCCTTGAGGTCTACCGTCTGACGGTGCCGGAAGATCGCGATGATGATCGCAAGTCCGACCGCCGCTTCTGCCGCAGAGACCGTCATCACGAACACGACGAAGACCTGCCCCGCCGTCCCGTAGAAGCGTGAGAACGCAACGAAGGTAAGATTCACCGCCGTCAGCATCAGCTCTACGCACATGAAGATGATTATGGCGTTCCGATGGATGAGAACGCCCACCACGCCGATGATGAAGAGCGCGGCCGTGAGCGCCAGCGATTCAGCGAGCACCGGCTGCCCTCCCTCTTCCCAGAACTACCGCTCCCGCAATGGCTACGAGGAGCAGCACACTCGTCAGCTCGAAGGCAAGCAGATAGTCCTTGAACAGCGGTTCGGCGATCGTTCCTACGGCGTTGAGCTTCTGAAGCTGCTGCGCGTTGAAGTCACGGGGCACGACGAGCTGTTCGGGAAGCTTGGTGCGCGCGATCACCATGATCTCGCTTAGAAGTCCCAGCCCAATCAGTCCCGCGGCCAGCTTCCATCCCGTCCCCCGAGCATCGGCGAGCGATGATGGATGTCCAAGATTGAGCAGCATCACTACAAACAGAAACACGACCATGATGGCACCAGCGTAGACCAGCACCTGCATGACCCCGATGAATTGGGCGTCGAGCATTACGTAAAGGGCGGCGAGGCTGAACATCGTGTTCACGAGCCAGAGCGCGGCCGCAACGGGGCTCTTCCGCGTAACGAACACGATCGCGGACGCGAGGGCGATTACCCCGAAGAGATAGAAGTGAAAAACGTAGAACAGCGGATAGTGCTGATCCATCACTCGCCTTTCGGGTCTTCGGGGTCCCACATCTCGCAGACCGGATGGGTCTGGTCCATCAGGCGCTGCAGATCGTAGACGAACCCTTCCCTGCTGTACTCCGAATTCTCGTAGTGGCGCCCGACGTGAATCGCCTCTTCCGGGCAGACTTCCTGGCAGTAGCCGCAAAAGATGCAGCGAAACTCGTCGATCTCGAACACGAGCGGATAGCGGTTGCCATCCTCGTCCTCTCCCGGTACCAGCTTGATGCAGTTGGCCGGGCAGACCGTTGGACACAGCCCGCAGGCGACACAGCGGGCCTTGCCGGTCTCCGTCGTCAGCATGCGGTGCGTGCCGCGCCAGCGGGGAGAAATCGGCGACTTTTCCTCGGGGTACTGGGTCGTGACCCTGCCGTTGACGTCGAAGAGGTGCTTGACCGTCAGCGCCATTCCCTTGAGCGTCGCCCGGATGTAGCTGACATCCTCGATTGGGCGCTCAACCACCTTCACCTTGATTGCCATTTATCTACCGGCCTCCGCCGCCATTGCCGCGCGCCTCGTCACCTGCCGGAGCCGCTCGACATCCCGGGCGCTCATCCGGCCATAGGCGGGACTGATGATGCGGCCGCGATCGAGGATCGCGAACAGCAGCATGATCACGACGACGTTGACGCTCCCGAGAATCGTCGCGTACAGGAACCCCTGGTCGATTCCCGCGGCGCTGAGCCCCAGCATCACCGCGGCGATGAGGACGATGTAAACGAGCGCCAGCGGGAGCATGAACTTCCAGCCGAGTGACATCAGCTGGTCGTACCGGAAGCGCGGAACGGTCCAACGCACCCACATGAATACGAACAGGAAAAAGAGGATCTTGGCGAGGAAGATTCCGATCGATAGCAGCGACAGCCACTTGCTGAACGGACCGATGTTGTCGCGCGCGGTGAACGGCACGTCCCAGCCGCCGAAGAACAACGTCGCCATCAGCGCGCTCGCCGTGACCATGCTCGCATACTCGGCGATGAAAAAGAGCGAGAACTTCATCGCGCTGTATTCGGTGTGATAGCCCGCGATCAGCTCGGACTCCGCTTCCGGCAGATCGAAC
>WNFK01006663.1_pt1 | contig 40290 bp, 45 predicted proteins | sample 5400281 | NCBI WGS metagenome assembly WNFK01 (sample SAMN13153350, study PRJNA577476) | soil metagenome | isolation source: 20 cm soil on Douglas fir-dominated hillslope | place: USA:California | collected 2013-09-17
GGGCTCGTCGGCGATGAGAAGGGACGGCGCGCACGCCAGGGCCAGGGCGATCATCACCCGCTGGCACATGCCGCCCGAGAGCTGGAAGGGATAGGCCGCGTAGCGCCGCTCCGGGTCCGGGATCAGCACCCGGGCCAGCAGCTCCACCGCCCGGCGTTTCACCTCGGCGCGGGTTACGTTGCCGTGGCGCAGCAGCACGTCGGCGATCTGCCGGCCTACCGGGCGAATCGGGTTGAGCGCGGTGCGCGGATTCTGGAAGATCATCGACAGCTCGCGGCCGCGCTGCAAGCCGAGATCGTGCTCGGTGGCGGTCAGCAGGTCGAGCCCACCGAACACCGCGCTGCCCCCGGTGATGCGCGCGGCGGGATCGAGGATGCGTAGCAGCGCGAAGGCGGTCACCGACTTGCCGGAGCCGCTCTCGCCCACCACCCCGACCGTCTCGCCACGCTCGACGTCGAAGCTCACCCGGTCCAGCGCCTGCACCACCCCGGCCCGGGTGCGGAACTCGACCGAGAGCCCCTGCACCGCGAGGAGCGGGATCGGCGGATCGCTCACGTCCGCCTCCGCGGGTCGATCAAGTCGCGCAGACCGTCGCCCAGGAGATTGAAGCAGAATACCGCCAGCATCAGCGCGGCGCCCGGGAAGAGCGCGATCCACCACTCGCCCGAGACGATGAACGCGGCGCCCTCTGCCACCATGATGCCCCACTCGGGGGTGGGCGGCCGCACCCCGAGCCCGATGAACGACAGGCCCGCCGCGTTCAGGATCGCCCAGCCTAGGTTCAGCGAGATCTGCACCATCATCGGGGGCAGGCAGTTGGGGAAGAGATGCACGGCCAGGATGCGGACGCCCCCGTTGCCGGCGAGCCGCGCCGCCTCGATGAAGCCGGCCTCGCGGCGCACCATCACCTCCGACCGCGCGAGGCGCGCGTAGAAGGGCACGTTGATGATCGCGGTCGCGTACACGATGTTGGCCACCGTGTTGCCGAGCGCGGCCACGATACCCATCGCGAGCACGAAGAGCGGAAAGGCCATGATGGTGTCGAGCACCCGGCCCATGAGCCGATCGGTCCAGCCCCCGTAGAAGCCACCGGTCACGCCGGCCGCGCTCCCCACCGCGAATGCGATCATCACCGCGCAGATCGAGATCGTCAGGTCGAGGCGGGTGGCCACCACCACCCGGCTCAGGAGGTCCCGGCCGAGCTGGTCGGTTCCGAACCAGTGCGCGCGAGAGGGCGGCCGGAGCGCCTCGGCGGTGTTGCTGGCGAGCGGGGAGCACGAAGAGCCCGAAGGCGAGGCCGGTGACCGGGTTCTCCCCGAGGACGTAGCGACCGTGCCGGAGCAGCGCGGTCACGCCTCGATCCTGGCCCGCGGGTCGATCACCCCGTAGAGCACGTCGATCAGGAGGTTGAGCAGGACGTAGAGCCCGGCCATGGTCAGGATGAAGCCCTGCACCGGGGCGTAGTCGGAGACGATCAGGGCCTCCAGCGCGTAGGAGCCGATGCCCGGCCACGCGAAGACCTTCTCCACCAGCACGTTGGCACCCAGGAGGAACGAGAAGACCATGCCGAGGGTGGTCACCACCGGAAGCATGGCGTTGCGGAACGCGTACGTCACGAGCACGGTGCGGCGATCGAGCCCGCTGGCCCGCGCGGTCCGGATGAAATCGCTCGAGAGGACCCCGAGCATCGCGGCGCGGGTCATCCGGGCGATCGGGGCCATCGCGAACAGGCCCAGGGTGATGGCGGGCAGCGCGAGCTGCCGGAGGATGGCGCCCATCACGCCGATGTCGCCGGCCAGCAGCGCGTCGAGCAGGAAGAAGCCGGTGATCGAGCGCGGGGCCGAGGCGAAGGCGTCGAGGCGGCCGAGCGGGGCCGGGGCCCAGCCGAGCAGGAAGTAGAAGACGTAGACGAGCAGCAGGCCGGTGAAGAAGATCGGCAGCGACACCCCCGCGGTGGCCAGCATGCGGCAGAGGTGATCCACCCAGGACCCGGGCCGGGTGGCCGCGAGAACACCGAGCGGCAGGGCGATCGAGACCGCCAGCAGGAGCCCGCACGCGGTCAGCTCGAGGGAGGCCGGGAGCCGGCTGACCAGGTCGCTTCGGACCGGCTGGCCGGTGGTCAACGACTTCCCGAGGTCTCCTCGCGTAAGATCTCGCACATACAAGCCGAACTGAACCGTCAGGCTCTTGTCGAGCCCCAGGCTCTTGCGTATCTCCTCGATCGCCTCGCGGGTGGCCGCGGGCCCGGCGAAGAAGGCGGCCGGATCGCCCGGCAGCGCCCGGGTCAGGAGGAACGTGACCACGATCACCCCGGCCAGGCCGGGAGCGGCCGCCAGCAGCCTCCGCCCGATCAGCCGGAGCATCACCGGCGGTCAGTTCTTGGAGAGCTGGCGGAAGTCGAGCTGCCGGTGGAACCAGTACTGGTAGCCGGTGATCCCCTTCTGCATCGCCACGTCGAGGTTCGGCTGGGCCAGCGGGACCCGGGGCACCTCCGCGATCGCCAGCTTGGTGAACCCGCGCACGAGCTCCGCGTACTTCTTGGGGTCCGACTCGAACCGGGCCGCGTCGATCAGCTTGTCCATCTCGGGGTTCTGGTAGGACATGGTGTTGAAGACCGCGTTCTGGCCGTGGTAGTTCCAGAAGAAGAAGTACTCCGGGTAGTTGAGCCACCCCCCGAAGGCGTTCACGTAGAGCGGCCAGTTCGCCCCCGGGATCTTGTTGATCGTGGTCTTGATGCCGATCTGGGCCAGCGACTCCTGCACGAGCACCGCGGCCGGCTCGTTGATGGTGGCGAAGCCCTGGTCGAAGTAGAGCTGGGTCTCGAAGCCGTTCGGCACGCCCGCCTCCGCCATCAGGGCCTTGGCCTTCGCCACGTCGGTCCGGTAGGGCGAAAGCTTGGGATCGTAGCCCACGGTGTTGGTCGCGATCGGGTTGCCCATCAGCAGCGCCCCCCGGTCGAACATCGCGTAGTGGAAGATCTTCTCGTAGGGGATCGCGTAGGCCACCGCCTGGCGGACCTTCACGTTGTTGAACGGCGGGTTCTTCACGTTCATGCCGACGTAGGCGTGCGCGTTCTCCACCGGATGGGCCACCACCGCGAGCTTGCCCGCTGCCGCGATCTCGGAGAAATCCTTGGGCGGCAGGTCGAACGAGATGTCCGCGTCGCCGCGCTCGAGGAGCGCCCGGCGGTTCCCAGCCGAGGGCACCTCCCGGACGATCACCCGCTTGAGCTTCGGCAGCGGGCCGGACTTCCACTCGTCGAACCGGACGAAGATCGACTCCTGCCCCGGCTTCCACGACTCGAGCTTGTAGGCGCCGCCACCCGCGTCGTTGTTCTTGACCCACTCCATCGCCCACGGGTCGGCCGGGGTAGCGTGCTTCCTGACCAGCTCCGAGTTCATGACCACCGGGACCGGCACCGCCAAGTCCGGCATCGTTGCTCTGGCTTCGTCAGCGAGCCGGCACCCATCTGGAAGGTGGGGAAGCCGCCGACGGTGACGGCGCGGTCGAGCGACCACTTGACGTCCTTGGCGGTGACCGGCGTGCCGTCGTGGAACTTGGCGTCCCGACGCAGCTTGAAGGTGACCGCCGTCCCGTCCGCGGCGACCTGCCAGCTCTCGGCCAGCTCCGGCTTGAGCACCGAGTAATCGTACATCCGGGTGCCGTCGGGCAGGGTCTTCACCCCGTACGTCATCAGGCGGTCGTAAAGGTTCCAGGACGCCTGGTAGGCGGGCCGGTTCGCCCCCACCCCGTGGATGTCCATGCTATTCGGGCCGAGCTCGACCACGACCAGCAGCGTCTCGCTGCGGCTCTGCGCGAGGGCCGGCGAAGTGGTCAGGAGCAGCAGGGCTACCAGCAGCGAGCGCGCGGTGATCCGTTTCATGACGGCCCTCCCTGCTCACGGAGAACGCAAGGGACATGCCCGGCTTGCCGGCCAATGAAATCGATCCCTTGCCCTCACCGGGCTCAGAAGCCGCCGAAGAGTGCCGTGAGGACGGGCAGCGCTGCCTAGAGCTTGCGCAAGGCCAGCGGCGGCAGGTCGAGCAGCCGGCGCCGGCACCGCGCCCAGAGCGCCCCCACGCACGCACCGAGCGCGGGGGCGCTCGGGCAGAGCATCCGGGCGAGGGCCCCACCCCGGCCGATGATGGTGACACCGGCCCGACACTCCGGCGCGACCGCCGAGAGATCCGCGAGGAGATCCTCCGCGAGAATGCCCCAGCCTCCGGCGGCGGGGCTCAGAGCCGCGAAGGTCGCGACGTAGCGGAAGCCCTCGGTCGCGCCGAGGCCGTCGCGCGCCGGCCCGCCGGCGAGGATCGCCCGCTCCCGGAGCAGCGGCCCGGTCGCGTCGCGCACGTGCAGGCTCGAGTCGAGCAGGTCGAAGCCCCACGCCTCGCCCCGCGCCGCCCGTCCGGTGGCCCACGCGTCCAGATAGAGCAGCATCGCATCCGGCGCCAGGGTGACCTCGGTCACCTGGCGCAACCGGGCCCCCGGCGACGGGATCAGGTGATCCGGCACCCACTCGAGAACCGCGCCCGCGCCGAGCGTGATCGTCACCCGCTGGACCGCAGGATGCTCCGGGCTCCGGTACACGCGCGTGGCCGACGGGGTCGAGAGACAGACGCGGCTGCGCGGCCCGAGCGAGACCTCCGTCTCCAGGCGATCGCCTCCCAGCACGCCCCCGGTCGGGTTCAGGAGCAGGAGAGTGGCGGAGCCGTCGCCGGTGAGGTCCATCGGCTCGAGCGCCTGCAGCGGCAGCGTGAAGCGCCGGCCGGTGAGCACGGTGCGGCCGTCGCGCGACTCGAAGACGAGACGGAGCCGCCCGTCGCGCCCCGCGCGGCCCCGCGGTTCAGGGGGCGAAGAGGAGGTCGCGTCGGATCCAGGAGACGATGGCGTCCGCGCCGTCGCCTTCCCGGAGATTGGTGAAGACAAAGGGCCGCTCTCCTCGCATGCGCTTGGCGTCGCGCTCCATGACGCCGAGATCCGCGCCCACGTAGGGCGCGAGATCGATCTTGTTGATCACGAGCAGGTCCGAGCGCACGATGCCCGGCCCGCCCTTGCGCGGGATCTTGTCGCCCTCGGCCACGTCGATGACGTAGATGGTGGCGTCGACCAGCTCCGGGCTGAACGTCGCCGACAGGTTGTCGCCCCCGCTCTCCACGAAGAGCAGCTCGAGATCCGGGAACCCCCACCACCCGCTCGGCGGGCAGGGCTCCGCGCCGGACCAGGAACTGGGCATCCTCCTGCGTGTAAATGTCGTTGGTGATCACCGCCATGTCGAAGTGGTCGCGGAGGCGGCGGGCCAGCGTCTCCACCAGCGCGGTCTTGCCCGAGCCCACCGGGCCTCCGATGCCGATCTTGAGCGGCCGGGGCACCGCGCCGGGGGCGCTCACGAGCGGAAGAGCCGCGCGTCCATGCGCTCGTGCAGCATGCCCTGGATGTCCTGGCCCGGGGTGAAGCTCCAGAGATCGCCGGGCGCCCGCTCCGCGGCCTCCCGGGCCACCCGCGCGATCACCGGGTGCAGGCTCCAGAGCACCGACTGCCCCTCGAGCTGCCCGATCGGCAGAAGCCGGAGCGCCGCGCCGACCAGCAGCGCGGTGGTCGAGTAGAGCAGCGCGGTCGCGGCCGCGCCCGCCTCCCAGCCGAGAGCGCCCGCGGTCATGCCGAACGCGACCGCGTGATGGCCGGGAGCCCGGCGCGCCTCGACCGCCTCGAGGTAGGTCGACAGACGGCCGTCACCGGTGAGGCTCGCGGCGACCCGCAGGGTCTGCCGCCCCATCTGCCGGCTCCCCTCGCGGAACTCCCGCACGACCTTCATGGCTTCCAGCTCCTCGTCCAGCCGCTCGCACGCGCGGACGTCGCCGCGGGCGAGCGCGCGCAGCGCGCCCGCGGCCGCGGTGGCGTCGCAGGGGCCGGTGGCGCCCTCGAGCTGCGTGAGCAGGAAGCGCTCGAGGCCGTGGCGGTCCCGCACCAGGCCCGCCTGGCAGTAGCGCTCGAGGCCGAACGAGTGGGCGTAGCCGCCGGTGGGCAGCGCGCTGTCCGCGAAGTGCAGCAGCGACAGCAGCCGCGGATCAGTCATTGCCGCCTCCGCCCAGCGGGGCGTACACGGCCTCGCGACGCTCCCACCGCACCCCCAAACGCGAGAGGAGCTGCGACATCGCGGGGTCGTCCGGAACCACCAGGGCGCCGTCCTCGACCGCGAGGGTGAAGTGGCGGTTGCCGACGTCGAACGCGATCCGCAGCGCCTCCGGGTGGCTCGACGGGAAGCAGGCCAGCACCGCTTCCGGCCGTGCCTCCACCGCGAGGTACCAGTCCTCCGCCACCGCGAGGATCGCCCCCGGCTCGAGCACGCTCCCGGTGGGCAGGGCCAGCGCGACCTCGCGGCCACCGGTGGTCGTGACTCGCTTGCGCGTCCAGCGCCGCTCTTCCCACGTGAGACTCAGGGTGTCGCGCGCCTTGCCGGCCAGCGCGGCCGGCTCGATCGCCCGCGGGAGGTCCGTGATCACCGTCATCGCGCTAGAACAGGAAGTAGCGCTGGGCCATCGGCAGCACGCGGGCGGGCTCGCAGGTGAGGAGCTGGCCGTCGGCCCGCACCTCGTACGTCTCCGCGTCCACCTCGATGCGTGGGCAGTAGGCGTTGTGGATCATCGCCGACTTGGCCAGGCCTCGGCAGCCGCGGACGGCCGCGGTCATCTTGCGCAGGCCGAGGCGCGTCGCGACGCCGTCCTCGACCGCGGCGCGGGAAAGGAACGTCATCGAGGTCGAGTGCACCGCGGCCCCGTAGGCCGCGAACATCGGCCGGTACCGCACCGGCTGCGGCGTGGGGATGGACGCGTTGGGATCGCCCATCGCGGCCACCGCGATCAGGCCGCCCTTGAGCACCATCTCCCGACCTCGATCGATCCCACCTCGTGGGAGATGCCGTGGGCGATCGCAGGATTGATGGTGTACTTGGCCACGTAGCGCTTGGCGCGGGTGTTGTCGTGGCGGCCGTCGCCCGGTAGCGACCCGCGCTGGAGCTTCATCTTGTGCGCGGTCTGCCAGGTGCGGGCGATCACCTCCGCGATGCGCCCCATCGCCTGGGAGTCCGACGAGAGCATGCTGATCGCCCCCAGGTCGTGGAGCACGTCCTCCGCCGCGATCGTCTCGGCCCGGATGCGCGACTCCGCGAAGGCCAGGTCCTCCGGGATCTTGGCGTTGAGGTGATGGCACACCATCAGCATGTCAAGATGCTCGTCCATGGTGTTGACCGTGAACGGCATCGTGGGGTTCGTGGAAGAGGGCAGGCAGTTGGACTCACCCACCACCCGGATGATGTCGGGGGCGTGGCCCCCGCCCGCGCCCTCGGTGTGGTAGGTGTGGATCGTCCGGCCCTTGAAGGCGCGGATCGACTCCTCGACGAAGCCCGCCTCGTTCAGGGTATCGGTGTGAATCGCCACCTGGACGTCCATCTCCTCGGCCACCGTCAGCGCCGCGTCGATGGCGGCCGGCGTCGTGCCCCAGTCCTCGTGGAGCTTGAGGCCGATGGCCCCCGCCTCGACCTGCTCCCGGAGCGGCTGCGCGCGCGAGGCGTTGCCCTTGGCGAGAAATCCCAGGTTGATCGGGAAGGCCTCCGCGGCCTCCAGCATCCGGTGGATGTTCCAGGCCCCCGGCGCGCACGTCGTCGCCGCGGTGCCGGTGGCGGGACCCGTCCCGCCGCCGATCAGCGTGGTGAGCCCGGAGGCCAGCGCCTCGTCCACGAGCTGCGGGCAGATGAAGTGGATGTGGCTGTCGATGCCGCCCGCGGTGACGATGCGGCCTTCCCCCGCGATGACCTCGGTGGAGGCGCCGACCACCATGCCCGGGCTCACGCCCGCCATGATGTCGGGGTTGCCCGCCTTCCCGATCGCCACGATGCGGCCGGCGCGGATGCCGATGTCCGCCTTCACGATGCCCCAGTGATCGAGGATGAGCGCGTTGGTGATCACCAGGTCGAGCACCTCCGGCCCGGCGGTGGCGCGGGCCGACTGGCCCATGCCATCGCGGATCACCTTGCCCCCGCCGAACTTCACCTCGTCGCCGTAGGAGGTGAAGTCGCGCTCCACCTCGATGAGCAGATCGGTGTCGGCCAGGCGCACCCGGTCGCCGACGGTGGGCCCGTAGAGATCGGCGTACTGCCGCCGCGGCAGCCGGAGACTCATGCGCCGGCCCCCTGGAAGCCGCCCTCGACCGCGCGTCGGATGCTCTCGGCGCGGCGGCCCTCGCCCACCGGCCCGTCGGTGAGCGCGTTGAGCCCGTAGACCTCGCGCGCTCCCGCCAGCTCCACCAGGGTCACCACCTTCTCGTCGCCGGGCTCGAAGCGCACCGCGGTCCCGGCCGGCACGTTGAGCCGCATCCCGAACGAGCGGGCCCGGTCGAAGCGCAGCGCCTTGTTCGCCTCGAAGAAATGGAAATGCGACCCCACCTGGATCGGCCGGTCCCCGGTATTGGCGACCGTGAGCTGAAGCGTCCGCCGCCCCACGTTCGCCTCGATATCCCCCTCCCCCAGCAGATACTCACCGGGAATCACGCACACCCTCCGAAGACCAAGAGGAGGAGCCTACGCACGACCGGCAGAACCACGAATGTCCGCCGCCTGGGGGAGTGCGGGGGCCATTTCGGGGCCCCCGCAGATGAAAAGCTCGAAGAAGTAAACCGTCGTACGCGCGCACGGGAATCATCACCGGACCGGATGGTGAATCGTCACCAGCTTCGTCCCGTCCGGGAACGTGCCCTCGACCTGGACCTCCTCGAGCATCTCGGGCACGCCCTCCATCACGTCGGCGCGGGTGAGGATCGTGATGCCGAAGGCCATGAGGTCCGACACCGTCCGGCCGTCGCGGATCCCCTCGAGCACCTCCGCGGTGATCAGGGCCAGCGCCTCGGGGTAGTTCAGCTTGAGACCCCGGGCGCGGCGCCGGCGGGCCAGCTCGGACGCGGTGAAGATGAGGAGCTTGTCCTGCTCGCGGGGGGTCAGGTGCATGGGCGGGAGTTTAAACCGTCAGGTGCTGCCTGACCATGTCTTCGCGGAGGTCCTTGGTCGAGCCCCGGGACACGATGGTGCCCTTGCGCATGATCGCGTAGGCGGAGGCCAGCCGCCAGGCGAACTCCAGATACTGCTCGACCAGGAGCACCGAGATGCCCTGGTCCCGGATGCGCTCGATGGCCTCCTCGATCTGGTCGATCACCGACGGCTGGATCCCCTCGGTGGGCTCGTCCATCAGGAGCAGCTTGGGCTTCGCCAGGAGCACGCGGGCGATCGCGAGCTGCTGCTGCTCGCCTCCCGACAGCACGCCGCCCTTGCGCCCCAGCAGCACCTTCAGCTTGGGAAACAGCTCGAAGACGTGCTCGAGCGGGTCCCCGCCCCCGTTGCTCCCGCGCCGGGTGCCGAGCACCCCCACGCGCAGGTTCTCCTGCACGGTGAGGTTCGGGAAGATCTCGCGGCCCTGCGGCACGTAGCCGATGCCGCAGGCGGCGCGCTCCTCGGGGCGGCGCCCCCCCAGGTCGCTGCCATCGAAGGCGACGCGGCCGGATCGGACCGGCAGCAGCCCCATGATCGACTTGAGCAGGGTGGTCTTGCCCACCCCGTTCCGGCCCATCAGGCAGACCACGCTGCCCGCGGGCACGTCGAGCGCGACGTCCCAGAGCACCTGGCTCTCGCCGTAGGCCACGTTGAGGCCCCGCACCTCAAGCATGGGTGCCCACCGTCCTCGACCGGCTCCGGCCGAGGTAGACCTCGCGCACCCGCTCGTCCTGCTGGACCTCGTCGACCGACCCCTCGCAGAGCACGCTGCCCTCGTGGAGCACCGTCACCTTGCGAGCCAGGCTCCGGACGAACTCCATGTCGTGCTCGATCACCAGCACCGCCCGCTCGCGCGCGACCGACTGGAGCAGCTCCGCGGTCCGGGCGGTCTCCTCGTCGGTCATCCCGGCCACCGGCTCGTCCACCAGGAGCAGCTCGGCCTGCTGCACGATCACCATGCCGATCTCGAGCCACTGCTTCTCGCCGTGGGAGAGGCCGCCGGCCCGCTCTCCGCCCCGGTCTCCGAGCCCGATCGTCTCGAGCGTCTCTTCGATGCGGTCCCGCTGCCCCCCGTCGAGGCGCGCGCGCAGGGTCGCCAGCACGCCCTTGCTCGGTCGCGCGAGCGACAGCTCGAGGTTCTCGCGCACGCTCAGGTTGGCGAAGATCGAGGGAGTCTGGAACTTGCGGCCGATTCCGAGCGAGGCGATCTCGTTTTCGCGCCGGCCGTTCAGGTCGGTGTGCTTGCCGAAGATCACGCGCCCCGCCACCGGCTGGACCTTGCCGGAGATGACGTCGAGCAGCGTGGTCTTGCCCGCCCCGTTCGGCCCGATCACCACCCGCAGCTCGTGGTAGTCCATGAAGAAGTTGAGGTCGTGGAGGGCCTTGAACCCGTCGAAGTCGACGGTCACGTTCTCGAGATAGATGATCGAGCCCTCGGCCGCCGCCGCGGTGAAGTTCATGACCGCTCAGCGCGCCTCCATGTGGGAGACCCCGGTCGGTGTCCCGGCCCCCTCGGAGCCTTTGACCTCCTCGGGCCGCGCGCTGAGCCGCGCGCCCGCCCCGCCGCGCGGTCCGAGCCGCGCGAGCAGCTTCTGAGCGGTGCCCACCACGCCGTCCGGGAAGAAGAGCACCACCGCGACGAAGAGACCGCCCAGCACGAGCAGCCAGAGATCGGGGTAGTGGGTGGTGAGCAGGCTCTGCAGCCAGTTCACCCCGAGCGCCCCCACCACCGGCCCCAGGAGAGTCCCCCGGCCGCCGACCGCCACCCAGATGATCATCTCGATGGACGGCAGCACGCCAATCTTGGCCGGGGTGATGATGCCGACCTGCGGCGCGTAGAGGGCGCCCGCGACGCCCGCGAGGGCCGCGGAGACCACGAACACGAAGAGCTTGAACGCGGCCGGCGAGTAGCCCGAGAAGAGCACGCGGGTCTCGCTGTCGCGGATCGCGATCAGCACCCGGCCCGCCGGGGAGCGGGTGATGTAGCGGCACAGCAGGAAGGCGCCGCAAAGGCAGAGGGCGGTGGCCACATAGAGCCCGCGCTGGGTCGCGGCGCTGTTCAGGGTCAACCCGAAGATGGACTTGAAGCCGCTCAGGCCGTTGGTACCGCCCAGGTTCATCGCGTTCCGATTGAACATCAGCCACGTGCTCAGCGCGAGGGCCTGGGTGATGATCGAGAAGTAGACCCCGCGGATGCGGCTCCGGAACGTGAAGTAGCCGAACACGAACGCGAACAGCGCGGGCACCAGCACGATCGCGAGCAGAGTGAACGGCACGCTGTAGAACGGCTTCCAGAACAGCGGCAGCTCGGTCACCCGGTTCCACACCATGAAGTCGGGGAGCACGTTGCCGTACACGCTGCGGGTGCCGATCTCGAGCATCAGGTGCATGCCCATCGCGTAGGCCCCCAGGCCGAAGAAGACCCCGTGGCCCAGGGAGAGGACTCCGGTGTAGCCCCAGATCAGGTCGATGCCGAGGGCGAGGATGGCGTAGGCCAGGAACTTGCCGAAGAGGTTCAGGGTGAAGTCCGAGACTCGCAGCGGCGCGCCCGCGGGCAGCGCATTGAGCGCGGGCAGCACCACCACCAGCAGCAGAGCCAGGCCGAGGAGCCCCCAGCCCTCAAGACTCCGCATAGCGTCCCTTGGTCGCGAAGAGACCCGCGGGCCGGCGCTGGATGAACACGATCACGAGGACCAGGATCAGCACCTTCCCGAAGACCGCGCCCATGCCGGGCTCGATGATCTTGTTCAGACCGCCGATCCCGACCGCGGCGAGGATGCTGCCGAGGAGCTTACCGACCCCGCCGGTCACCACCACCATGAAGGAGTCCACGATGTAGTTCTGGCCGAGCTCGGGCCCCACGTTGCCGATCTGGGTGATCGCGCAGCCGGCCAGGCCCGCCAGCCCCGCGCCAAGGGCGAAGGTGCCCGCGTCGACCCAGCGCGCCCGCACGCCCAGGCAGGCCGCCATCCCCCGGTTCTGGGTCACCGCGCGGATGCGCAGGCCCGCGTCGGTGCGGAACAGGAGGAGGTACATCGCGGCCACGCACACGGTGGCGAGGCCGATGATGAAGAGCCGGTTGTACGGGAGCTGGACCCCGATCATCACCGGGATGCCGCCCGAGAGCCATCGGGGTGAGGTGACGTCCACGTTGGCCGCCCCGAACCACAGCCGCAGGCCCTGCTGGATCATCAGGCTCACGCCCCAGGTCAGCAGCAGGGTCTCGAGCGGCCGGCCGTAGAGGAAGCGGATCACGCCCCGCTCCAGCAGGAACCCGGCGCCGGCCGAGACCAGGAAGGAGAACGGCAGCGCGACCAGGAAGTAATAGTCGAAGTAGGCCGGGAAGTACGCGGTGAACCACCCCTGCATCAGGAACGTGGCGTAGGCGCCGAGCGCCATGAGCTCGCCGTGGGCCATGTTGATCACGCCCATGAGGCCGAACACGATGGCGAGACCGAGGGCCATCAGGAGGAGGATCGACGAGAGCGAGAGGCCCTGGAACGCGATCTCGATGGCCTGGGTGAAGAGGCCCCAGCGCTCGATGCGCTTGATCGCGCCCCGAGCCGCCGCGGCGAGCGGCGCCGGGGTCTGGGCGTCGCCCGCGAGCTGGTAGAGAGGCTCCATGGCGTTGGCGCTGCGGAGGCGTCCGAGCGCCTCGGCGGCGGCCACCCGCTCCGCGTCGCTGCCGGTGCGCAGCTGGATCAGCGCGATCGCCTCCTGCAGCGCGAAGCGCGCCCACCGGTCCTGCTCCTTGCCGAGCGCCTCCTCGAGCACCTGCCGGGTCGCCGCGTCGCCGGTGTAGCCCATCTTGGTGGCGGCGGCGCGGCGGGTGGCCGGGTCGGGATTGGCGAGATCGCTCTGCCCGGAGAACGCGTCGATCAGCGGGCGAATCGCGATGCGGAGGCGCCGGCCGGTCGAGACCTCCTCGAGGGTGGTCAGATCCGCGAGCAGCGGCTTGCCGTCGGAGCCGGTGAGGGCCTCGCGCCCGTAGGCGCGGAAGAGCGGCACGAGGGTCTTGTCCCCCTCGCTCACCTTGTCGCCCACGATGACGGTCTCCTTCTTGCCGCCTGGCAGCGGCCGCACGTAGACGCTCCCCTCGCGGAGGGCCTCGAGCAGCGGGAGGATCTTGCGGTCGCCGGTCTTGCCGAGCGCCACCGCGGCCGCCTCCTGGACCTCCGCGTCGGCGGAGGCCACGTCGGCGATGTGCTTGGCGATCTCGGGGGAGGGGCCGGCGACGGGAGCCGCGCCGGCGGGAGAGGCGCCCGCGCTCTGCGCCACTGCCGGGGCGTGCAGCCCCGGCAGCAGCGCGAGCGCGAGGAGAAGCGACTTCCACACGATGTGCTTACGCCTTCTTCTGGTACGTACCCTGGTGCTTGATCCAGTCGCAGCCCTTGTCGGGGCTCGTGTACTGGCTCCACGGATCGGCCTTCACCAATCCCTTGGAGCGCGAGACGACCTTGAACTGGCCGTCCTTCAGGATCTCGCCGATCAGCACCGGCTTGTAGGTGTGCTGGTTGGCCTCGTCCATCTTGATCTGGCCGCCCGGGGCGAGGAACGTCTGGCCGTAGACCGCCTTGCGGACCGCGTCCACCTCGAACGACTTGGCCTTCTCGGCCGCCTGCTTCCAGATGTAGACGCCGAAGTAGGCCGCCTCCATCGGGTCGTCGGTGACGCGCTTGTCGCCGCCGGGGAGGTTGCTCTTCTTGGCGTAGGCCTTGAAGGCCTGCACGAACTTCTTGTTCTGGGGCGTCTCCACCGACTGGTAGTAGTTCCACGCCGCGAGGTGACCGACCAGCGCGGAGGTGTCCATGCCGCGCAGCTCGTCCTCCGCCACGCTGAAGGCCATGATCGGGCACTGCTCGGAGCGCAGGCCCTGGTTGGCGAACTCCTTGTAGAAGGGCACGTTCGAGTCGCCGTTGATCGTCGAGAGCACCGCCGAGCTACCGCCCGACGAGAAGCGCTTGATCTTGCCGACGATGGTCTGGTAGTCCTGATGGTTGAACGGGGTGTACTCCTCCGCGATCGAGTCCGCCGGGATACCCTTGGCGAGCAGGAACGCGCGCAGGATCTTATTGGCCGTCCGCGGGAACACGTAGTCGGTGCCGAGCAGGTAGAACTTCTTGTACCCGCCGCCCTCCTTCGACATCAGGTACTCGGCGGCCGGGATCAGCTGCTGGTTCGGAGTGGCGCCGGTGTAGAAGACGTTCTTGGAGCACTCCTCGCCCTCGTACTGCACGGGATAGAAGAGCAGGCCGTTGTTGTTCTCGAAGACCGGGAGCACCGACTTGCGGCTGACCGAGGTCCAGCAGCCGAAGGTGACCGAGACCTTGTCCTGGAGCAGCAGCTGCTTGGCCTTCTCCGCGAACAGGTCCCAGTTCGAGGCGGGGTCGACCACCACCGCCTCGATCTTCTTGCCCATGACCCCGCCCTTGGCGTTGATCTCGTCGAACGCCATCATGCAGACGTCACGGAGGGAGACCTCGCTGATGGCCATGGTGCCGGACAGCGAGTGCAGCACCCCCACCTTGACGGTCCCCCCGCCCTGCGCCCTGAGTACGGCCGGGAAGCCGATGCCCGCCGCCGCGCCCACTCCAATCGCGCCGGCCGTCTTCAGAAAGTCCCTGCGTGAGACTGCTGCCATACGGGTCTCCTTTCGCTCCGAGCAGTGATGTGTCGCGGACCCGTCGTTGGGTCACGGCCTTGGCCGGTACCGGCGCGCTCACCACCGACCCCGCTGTCTCGGTGCGCCGCCCGGTCCAGGAGCAAGCCGCGTGCCCCGGTCCGGGATGAACCTATTCCAGTGGTTACATTCGTGTGTCGTGCGTGGAGACCAAAAGGACTGCCTACTCGGTAGGCAGTCCAATCGGTGTGCCCGCGATTTCAGCAGCGACTACGGCTTGGCCGGGCGGGCGTGTCCCACTTCCTCGGTGAGCAGCAGGGCCTGGGCGACCTCCGCCATGGGCTTGCGGGTGTCCATCGCCGTCTTCTGGATCCGGCGGAACGCCTCCGGCTCGCTCAGGCCGAGCCGGGTCATGAGGATGCCCTTGGCCCGCTCCACCAGCTTGCGCGACTCGAGCTTGCGCTTGAGCAGCTCGTTCTCCTTGCGCATGGCCTCGATCTCGCGGAACCGATGCACCGCGACCTCGAGCGTGGGGCCGAGCTCCTCGGCCCGCACCGGTTTCGCGAGGAAGCCGAGCACCCCCGCGTCCACCGCCCGGGCCACCACCGGCGCGTCGGTGTGGCTCGTGAGCATGACCACCGGGCACGGGGAGACCGTCATGACCTCTCGCGCGGCCTGCACTCCGTCGCCGTCCGGCAGCCCGACCGCGAGCACCGTGACGTCCGGGCGATACTTGTCCACGAGCCGCAGCACGTCCTCGGCTCGGCTCCCGTTCCCTACCACCTGCCCCCCCTGGGCCGTCACCGCTTCGGCCACCGCGGCCCGCGACGGAGCGTGATCGTCGATGATGAGCACTCGCCACTGTGGTTTCATGGCGACCCAGGGCAGCAAGGGAGGTGCCAGAGCGGCTGTCGAGGGAAACCGGGCCCTTGCGCGACGCGGCCCCGAGACGGCTGCTCAGCCGGCGATCAAGGCGCCCATCGTCTGAGCAGCGAGTCGCCGCGTCGGTAGACACCACGGCCCCCGGGGCACCGCAGTCGCGGTGGCGGCCCCGGGGGCCGGCGGCAGTGGAAACGTCGGACGGCTAGATGTCGTAGTAGAGGGCGAATTCGTACGGATGCGGACGCAGCCGGACCGGATCCACCTCGTTCTTCCGCTTGTAGTCGATCCAGGTCTCGATCAGGTCGGGCGTGAAGACGTCGCCCTTCAGCAGGAACTCGTGGTCCTTCTCGAGGTTGTCCAGCACGATGTCGAGCGCGCCCGGCAGCTGCTTGATCTTCTTCTGCTCGGCGGGGGGCAGCTCGTAGAGGTCCTTGTCGACCGGCTTGCCCGGGTCGATCTTGTTGGCGATGCCGTCGAGCCCCGCCATCACGCACGCCGCGAACGAGAGGTACGGGTTGCACGTCGGGTCCGGGGTCCGGAACTCGATGCGCTTGGCCCCCTCGGCCTTCGAGTACATCGGGATTCGGATGGCCGCCGACCGGTTGCGCTGGCTGTACACCAGGTTGATCGGGGCCTCGTAGCCCGGCACCAGCCGCTTGTAGCTGTTCGTCGACGGGGCGATGAAGGCGAGCAGCGCGGGGGCGTGCTTGAGAATGCCGCCGATGTAGTAGAGGCAGGTCTTGGAGATGTCCGCGTACCCGCCCCGCTCGTAGAAGAGGTTCTTGCCGTTCTTCCAGAGCGACTGGTGAGTGTGCATGCCGGAGCCGTTGTCCTGGAACAGGGGCTTGGGCATGAAGGTCGCGGTCTTGCCCCACTTCTTCGCGGTGTTCTTCGCGCAGTACTTGTACCAGCACACCCGGTCCGCCATCTTGGTCAGGGTGTCGAAGCGCATGTCGATCTCGGTCTGGCCGCCGGTCGCCACCTCGTGGTGGTGCACCTCGACCCGGATGCCGACCGACTCCAGCGCCAGCACCATGTCGGACCGGATATCCTGGAACTGGTCCATCGGGGGCACCGGGAAGTAGCCCTGCTTGTAGCGCGGCTTGTAGCCGAGGTTGGGCCGGTCCGGCGTGCCCTCGGCCCCCGAGTTCCACGCCCCCGCGTTGGAGTCGATGAAGTAGAAGCCGTAGTTGTAGCTCTGGTCGAAGCGGATCGAGTCGAAGAAGAAGAACTCGAGCTCGGGACCGATGAAGATGGTGTCCGCGACCCCGGTCTTCTTGACGTAGGCCTCCGCCTTCTGGGCCACGTAGCGGGGGTCACGCGAGTAGGCCTTGCCGGTGACCGGATCCTTGACGTTGCAGATGAGGACCATCGTCGGCACCGCGGTGTACGGATCCATCTGCGCGGACGTCGGATCCGGGATCAGCAGCATGTCCGACTCGTCGATGGTCTGGAATCCGCGGATCGAGGAGCCATCGAAGCCGAGCCCGCTCTCGAAGATTCCGTCGTTGAGCTCCGAGACCGGGATCGAGAAATGCTGCCAGAGACCGGGCAGATCGATGAACCGCAGATCCACGATCCTGACACCCTTCTCCTTGGCCATCTTCAGCACGTCCTTCGGAGTCATCCGTCTGCCTCCTTCGTCGGCTCGTCGTGGAGTCGAAGAAAACGGGGACCGACGGGCTCACCGTCCCGCCGGGCACCCAACGTTAGTGGTTTGGCACGGACCCGTCAAGGCCCTCGTGCCGTCTAGTGGCCAGTGCGCGCGTCGCTGTAGGCCGAGGCCCCTCCGAGGGTATAGGCCGTCTCCGAGTGCTGGGACAGATCGAGGCCCGCCGCCTCCTCCTCGTCGGTGACCCGGAGCCCCATGATCCCGTCGAGCACCTTCAGGATCACGGTGGTCATCACGAACCCGAGCACCCACGTGACCACCACCGCGAGGAACTGGATGCCGAGCTGCTTCGGATTGCCGTAGAGGAGGCCGTCACCGCCCGCGTCGTTCACGAGCTTGGTGGCGAAAACCCCGGTGGCGAGGGCCCCCCAGGTGCCGCCCACTCCGTGCACGCCCACCACGTCGAGGGAGTCGTCGTAGCCGAGCTTCGACTTCAGATTGCACGCCGAGTAGCAGATGATCCCGGCCACCGCGCCGATCACGATCGCCGCCATCGGGGTCACGTAGCCCGCCGCCGGCGTGATGGCGACCAGCCCGGCCACCGCGCCAGAGGCCGCCCCCAGCACGGTCGGCTTGCCGCGCGACGACCACTCGGTGAACATCCAGCCCAGCGCGGCCGCGGCGGTCGCGGTGTTGGTGGTCATGAAGGCGTGGGCCGCGAGTCCGTTGGCGGCCAGCGCGCTTCCCGCGTTGAACCCGAACCACCCGAACCACAGAAGGCTCGCCCCCATCACCGTGAACGGCAGATTGTGAGGCGGCATCGGCTGGTGACCGTAGCCCTTGCGCTTGCCGATGACCAGGGCTGCGGCGAGCGCGGAGATGCCGGAGGAGATGTGCACCACGGTGCCGCCCGCGAAGTCGAGCGCCCCCAGGTTGCGGAGCCACCCCCCGACGCCCCACACCCAGTGGGCCAGCGGGTCGTAGACCACCGTCGCCCAGACCAGGATGAAGACCAGGAAGGTCGAGAACTTCTTCCGCTCCGCGAAGGCGCCGGTGATGAGCGCCGGCGTGATCACCGCGAACATCATCTGGAACAGCATGAAGGCGGTGTGCGGGATGGTCGGCGCGTAGTCCGCGTTCGGCGTCGGCCCGACCCCGCTGAGCCCGACCCACTCGAGGCCGCCGATGATCCCGCCCTTGTCGGGGCCGAAGGCCAGGCTATAGCCCCAGAGCACCCACTGCACCGAGATCAGGGCCAGGATGATGAAGCTCTGCATCAGGGTTCCCAGCGCGTTCTTCTGCCGCACCATCCCTCCGTAGAACAGGGCGAGACCGGGAGCGGTCATGAGCAGAACGAGCGCGGAGGACATCAGGACCCACGCGGTGTCGCCGCTGTCGACCTTGGCCGGCGCGGGCGCCGGCGCCGCGGCTGCCGCCGGAGCGGGAGCCGCCGGAGCCGACGGGGTGGTCTGGGCGAAGGCGGCCGGCACGCTCACGAGCGCGATGGCGCACAGCACGAGCGTGATCGCGACTGCTCCTGTCCTTCTCATCCCTGCGATGACCTCCCTATGGCGGCTCAGAGCGCGCTCTCGTCCCGCTCGCCGGTGCGTATCCGGACCGCCGTGTCCACCGGCTGAATGAAGATCTTCCCGTCGCCGATGTTGCCCGTCTTGGCGGCTCCCGCGACGACCCCCGCCACCTTGTCCGCGAGATTGTCGGGAACCACGACCTCCACCTTGATCTTCGGGAGGAAGTCGACCGTGTACTCTCCGCCGCGGTAGAGCTCGGTGTGACCCTTCTGCCGACCGAACCCGCGGACCTCCGACACCGTCATGCCGATGACCCCGATTCCGGTCAGGGCCTCCTTCACGTCATCGAGCTTGAAGGGCTTGATGATGGCTTCGATCTTTTTCATGTGAGCCTCCCGGGCGGGCTGTTTGCACTCGTCGTGCCGCTGAACACACGGCTCCCGAGGGTCGGCAAATCAAGGGATTGCAGGTGGGACCCCTCGGAGGATGAGGGGGGCGTGCCTACTAACTAGGCAGGGCCTTCGGAAGTGCCTTCCGGCTAGGCAACGCGCGGATCGGCCGGGCTGAGCTTCAGTCTCTCCAGACCGCGTTCGCGTCCTCTACCGCGACCGCGTGCTTGGCCGGGGCCGTCGCCTCGAGGGCAGAGGTCGGCATTGCCGAGCGCAGAGCGGCCCACAGCTCCTTCAGATCCGCCGTCTTCGCGGCCAGCAGGACACCCGCGATGTGAGGACGCTCGAACTCGGTGAAGCTTCCCGAGCACACGATGACCTTGGGTCTCGGGCTCCGGCGGCTGAGCCGCTGGAGGAAGTCCATGCCGTCCATTCTCGGCATGCGGAGGTCCAGCACGATGACGTCTGGGCGTACGGCACCCAGCACCGAGAGGGCCTGGTAGCCGTCGGTCGCCTCGAACAGATCGAACTGCCCCTCGAAGGCCATCCGGTACAGCTTCCGCCAGGCGGGATCATCGTCGACGAGCAGTATGCGCGGCATGATGCACCTCCAAGCGCCTCGCAGACGCAAGACTGTTGCCAAGGTCGCGCGCTTTGTTTTCCAGCTACTTGAATCGCCTGGCCTCATGCCCGGCGGCAAGGGCATGACAGGCTGAGCGGACAGGACGTCTCGAGGCGAACGTCAGGCGCGGCGCTGCGGGATCCCGTGGCGGCGCATCTTCGAGTACAGCGTCGGGCGGCGTAGACCCAGCACCTGGGCGGCGGCCTGCTTGTTCCACCCGGTGGACTCGAGCGCCCGCACGATGGAGACCCGCTCGATCTCCTCGAGTGATCCCGGAGGCGGAGCCGACCCCTCCGGCGAGGCGTTCGCCTGGAGAGGCTCGGGCAGGTCGCTGAGGGCGATCTCTTTGCCCCGGGCCACGAGCACCGCTCGCTCGACCGCGTGCTCCAGCTCGCGGATATTGCCGGGCCACGAGTACGAGAGCAGCCGCCGGTACGCTTCGGGATCGATGGTGTCGACCTCGCGGCTGTGCTTCAGCCGGAAGCGCTCAAGGAAGGACTTGGCGAGGAGGGGGATATCCCCCGAGCGCTCCCGCAAGGACGGCAGGGTCACGGTGACCGTGTTGATCCGGAAGTAGAGGTCCTGGCGGAGACGCCCGTCGCGCAGCGCCGCCTCCGGCTCACGGTTCGTCGAGCAGATCAGCCGGAAGTCGACCGGCACCGTCTTGGCCCCGCCCAGCCGGCGGACCGTGCGGTCCTCGAGGACCCGCAGCAGCTTGGCCTGGAGGTCGAGCGGCATCTCGGTGATCTCGTCGAGAAGCAGCGAGCCGCGGTGCGCCTCCTCGAGGAGGCCCGGCTTGTCGGTGGACGCCCCGGTGAAGGCCCCCTTGACGTGGCCGAACAGCTCGGACTCGATCAGGTCCTTCGGGAGCGCCGCGCAGTTGATCTTCACCATCGGCCCGTCGACCCGGGTGCTCTTGGCGTGGACTGCGTTGGCGGCCAGCTCCTTGCCGGTCCCGCTCTCGCCCACGATGAGCACGTTGGCGTCGGACGACGCCACCGACTCCAGCATCTCGAACACCCGCTTGATGGCCGGGGAGGAGCCGAGCATCTCCCCGTAGGCCGCCTGCTCCGCGAGCTTGCGCCGCAGATCGGACGTCTCGGCGAGGAGTCGGCGGCGCTCGAGCGCCTTGCTCACCAGCATCAACATCTCGTCGGCGTCAAAGGGCTTGGCCACGAAGTAGAAGGCGCCCTGCTTGGTCGCCTCCACCGCCTTCGAGATGGACCCGTGCCCGGTCATGATGATGACCTCGATCGACGGGTCCTTCGCCTTGAGCAGCCGGAGCAGGTGCAGGCCGTCCCCGTCCGGCAGGATCAGGTCGACGATGGCGAGCGCAAACTCGCGCGTCTCCATGCGGAGCATGGCGCCGACCGTGTTGGCCGCGGTCTCGACGTCGTGCCCCTCGCGCTCGAGAGTCAGGCGGAGATTCTCCGCGATGACGGTCTCGTCGTCGACGACCAGGATGCGGGGCTTCATGGATTCGAGCCTAGCACAGGCGGATTTTTTCCGTGTCACCCACGTGACACTTTGCCTCCCGCGACGACCTCTCGCGCTGGCCGGTGCGCGAAAAGCCCGCGCCTTGACAGGCCGGAAGGCCGCGAGCAATATGCGGGGCATGCATTTCGGCGTCTCGCTGCCGGGCCGTGGTCCGCTCGCTACTCCGGAGATCCTCACCAAGCTGGCCGAGAAGGCGGACGCGCTTCGATACACCTCGCTCTTCGTGACCGACCACGTGGTCATCCCGACCGCCAACAACTCGACGTACCCCTACTCCCCCAGCGGCCGGTTCGCGACCGACTGGACCAACGGCTACCTGGAGCCCATCGCCATGATGGGCGTGCTGGTCGGCCTGACCTCGCGCATCAAGCTGGGCACCAGCGTGCTGGTGGTCCCCTACCGCAACCCGGTGGTGACTGCCAAGATGCTCGCGACGCTCGACGTCATGTCGGGGGGGCGCCTGATCCTGGGGGCCGGGGTCGGCTGGATGCGCGAGGAGTTCGAGGCGGTGCAGGCTCCCTCGTTCGAGGAGCGCGGACGGGTCACCGACGAGTATCTCCGGCTCATGCGCGTGATGTGGACGAAGGAGCCCGCCGAGTTCACGGGCAAGTACTACCGGCTGCCGTCGGTGAGCGCCCTGCCCAAGCCCCGGCAGGCCGGGGGCATCCCGATCTGGGTGGGCGGGCACACCGACGCCGCGCTGCGGCGCACCGGCGAGCTCGCCGACGCCTGGCACCCCATCGGCATGCGGCCCCCCGCGATGCTGCACCCGCCCGAGTACGCCCTGAAGGTCAAGGCCATCCACGGCTGGGCGCGCAAGGCCGGACGCGATCCCAAGGACATCACGCTCTCGCTGCGGGTGCCGCTCGAGCTCGCGCCCCGTCGCGGAGCCTGGACCGGCGGCGACCAGCCCGGCTTCCGCGGCACCGCCGCGCAGGTGATCCAGCACATCAAGGCCTATCAGGCCCTCGGGGTCTCGCACTTCGTGTTCGACCTCGCCGCGCCCGATCTCCGCGGCCAGCTGAGCCTCATGGAGCGCTTCGTCGAAGAGGTCCGTCCGAAGGTTCTGCGAGCTCCCCGCTGAGCGCCCCGATGCCGTCGACGCTCGCCGCTCCCCTGCCGGGCCCTGTGGCCGGCTTCATCTCGAGCGCCCGGATCGGGCGCCTCGCGACCGCCGACTCGGGCGGCCAGCCGATGGTGGTGCCGATCTGCTACGCCTTCGACGGCACCGCGCTCTACTCCGCGGTGGACGCCAAGCCCAAGACGGCTCCGCCCGAGGGGCTCAAGCGCATCCGCAACCTTCGCGAGAATCCGCGCGTCTCAATCGTGATCGACGAGTACCAGGAGGACTGGACGAAGCTCCGCTACGTCATCATCCAGGGCCAGGCCGATCTCCTGACCGACGGCCCCCAGTTCGCCCACGGGGTGGACCTGCTGGTCGCCAAGTACTCCCAGTACCGCGCTCTCGGCCTCCCCCGCGAGCGCGGGCTCATGATCCGCGTGACCCCGAGCCGGGTGTCGGCATGGCAGTACTCGAGCTGAGTCCGGTCGATCGGGCGCTGGACCGCGTGGCCGAGGGCCGCGTGCCCTCCGCCGCGGAGGCGACCGCCCTGCTCGACACCCCCGCCCCGCGGCTGCGGACCCTCCTGGACGCCGCGGCGGCGCTGCGCGATCGCGGTCACGGCCGGCGCATCACGTTCTCGGCCAAGATCTTCATCCCGCTCACCACGCTCTGTCGCGACTACTGCGGCTACTGCACGTTCCGCAAGGATCCGGGCGAGCCCGGCGCCTTCACCATGACGCCGGAGCAGGTGCTGGCGCTGGCGCGCGCGGGAGCGCGGCTGGGCGCCAAGGAGGCGCTCTTCTCCCTGGGCGACAAGCCGGAGGCCCTCTTCCCGGAGCATCGAGCGTTCCTGCGCCGCATGGGGCACCGGACCACTCTCGGCTACCTCCGCGACGTCAGCGCGCAGGTGCTCGAGGAGACCGGGATGCTGCCGCACGCCAACCCGGGCCTGATGAGCGAGCGCGACCTGGCCGCCCTGCGCGAGGTCAACGTCAGCATGGGCATCATGCTCGAGAGCACCTCCGAGCGCCTGCTCGCGCCCGGGGCCGCCCACGATCGCGCCCCCGACAAGGTGCCCGCGCGACGGCTCCGGACCATCGCCCGGGCGGGGGCGCTCGGCATCCCCTTCACCACGGGTATCCTCATCGGCATCGGCGAGACCCACGCCGAGCGCGTCGAGTCGCTCCTCGCGATCCGCGATCTGCACGAGCGCCACGGGCACATCCAGGAGGTCATCGTCCAGAACTTCCGCGCCAAGCCCACGATCCCGATGCGCGGCTGGCCCGATCCCGGGTCCGTCGAACTTCTCCGGACAGTCGCGGTGGCGCGCCTGCTGCTGGGGCCGGCGATGAACATCCAGGCGCCGCCGAACCTGTCCGTCGACGGGTACGAGCGGCTCGCCGCCGCCGGTCTCAACGACTGGGGGGGCGTGTCGCCCCTCACCCCCGATCACATAAACCCCGAGCGTCCCTGGCCCGGCCTGTCCGAGCTGCGGCGCCGGACCGAGTCGGCCGGCCACGAGCTGCGCGAGCGCTTGGCGGTGTATCCGGAGTACGCGACGCGCGACCACTTCCTCGACCCGCGGCTGCGCGAGCACGTGGCGCGCCTGGTCGATTCCGAGGGCTACGTGAGACCCGATCTCGAGGTATGGAGACACTGGTGATGGACAACGAGAACCCGACCCCGATCGCGCTCGACTGGGCTTCCTCCGACGTCCGCCGCATCCTCGGTCGTCTCCTCGACGGGGGCGAGCTGTCGGTGGACGACGGCATCCGGCTGACCGAGACCCACGGGCGCGACCTCCAGGCCCTCACCCTGGTCGCGGACGAGATGCGCCACCGCCAGGCGGGCGACGTGGTCACCTACGTCGTCAACCGCAACATCAACTTCACGAACGTGTGCATCAAGCATTGCACCTTCTGTGCGTTCAGCCGCGACCACCGCGAGGAGGAAGGCTACTTCCTCCCGATGGACGAGGTGGTCCGCCGCGCCATCGAGGCGTGGGAGATGGGCGCGACCGAGGTCTGCATCCAGGCCGGCCTGCCCCCGAAGCTCGACGGGAGCTACTACATCGATCTCTGCCGCGCGATCAAGGCGGCGCTGCCCGAGATGCACCTGCACGCCTTCTCGCCGGAAGAGATCCTGTATGGGTCGACCCGCTCCGGGCTGCCGATCCCGGAGTACCTCGCCGAGCTCAAGAAGGCGGGGCTCGGCACGCTCCCCGGCACCTCCGCCGAGGTGCTGGACCAGGACATCCGCGATCTCATCGCGCGCGGTCGCATCACGGTCGAGCAGTGGATCGAGGTGATCACCTCCGCCCACGCGCAGGGCATCCGGACCACCTCCACCATCATGTATGGGCACGTGGAGCAACCCACCCACTGGATCCGCCACATGGACCTGCTGCGCCGCATCCAGAAGGACACCGGTGGCTTCACCGAGTTCGTGCCCCTGTCCCTGATCCACCAGGAGGCCCCGATGTACCGGCGGGGGCTGGTCCCGGGCGTCCGTCAGGGCGCGACCGGTCTCGAGGTCGTCAAGATGCACGCGCTCGCCCGGCTCTTCCTGGGGCCGCTCTTCCGCAACATCCAGTGCTCGTGGGTGAAGGAAGGCCCGAAGCTCGCCCAGATCCTGCTCGCCGCGGGGGCCAACGACATGGGCGGCACCCTGATCAACGAATCGATCTCCACCTCGGCGGGCGCCTCCTACGGCCAGCTGGTGCCGCCCGCGGAGCTGCGCCGGCTCATCCGGGACGCGGGCCGGCTCCCCGCCCAGCGCTCCACCACCTACGACCTGCTCCGCGTCTACGAGGTGGAGGACGCCGCGGACGACTCCCCGCTCGACCACGTCGAGAACGCCGAGGCCCGCTTCGGCTCCTACCGGATGCTGGCCTCGTCCGGCAAGTTCCGCTTCCTCCATCCCACGCGCGTGCAGGACGCCTGAGCCGGCGGACGTACGCATTCGGCTGTTGAGCGCGCGAGGCGCCTTGAGTAGAATTGGGCCTTGGTTTCACGCGGGACGCGACCATTCTAAGCGGTCGGCCTAGACGGTCCGGCCCTTCACTCTCACATCCAGCACAACGGAGGAACGCACATGGCGAAATCGATGACGAAGTCCGCCATCATCGCTCACCTGGCCCAGAAGACGGATCTCAGCAAGAAGCAGGTCGTCGACGTGATGGACCAGCTGCTCTCGCTCGCCCAGAAGGAAGCCAAGAACGTATTCGTGCTGCCGAACTTCGGCCGGCTCGTGCTGGCGAATCGCAAGGCGCGGATGGGGCGCAACCCGCAGACCGGAGAGCCCATCAAGATTCCCGCCAAGCGCGTGGTGAAGTTCCGGCTCGCCAAGTCCCTCAAGGACACGGTGCTTGGCAAGAAGTAGCACGGGCCCCGCGCCCGCTTACCGGCCGCTCGCCGCACCATGGGAGGCGGCCCTCGAGCTCTTCCGCTTTGCAGGCGCATGGGCTCCACCGCCGGACGACGTGTCCGTCGGCTGGGGCGCCTGGGAAGGGGAGCGGCTCGTGGGAGCTCTCCTGATGGAGCGGGCGGGCGGCGCCGCGATGTTGCACGGTCCGGTCGTGGTCGCCCCGCCCGGCACGCCCGCCGAGGACGTGCTGGGTGTGGCCGCCGACCTCACCGCCGAGGCGTTGGGCCTCGCCGCTCCCGGCGGCATCGAAACCATCTTCGCGCGCCCCCAGAGCCTGGACCGGGTCTGGGTGCGCACCGGCTTCATCCCGGTTCCGGAAGCGGAACTGCCCCGCCCGCTTCGCGGCCGGCCCGGCCTCGGCCTCTTCGGCTGGCGGGGCGGCACCGCGCTGTGGAGCACCGCCGGTCGCGGCGGCTCCCGCTCCGCCCTCGCCCGCGGCGAACACTGACGGGCGGAGCCGCGGCATGAAGATCACCGCGCTCGCGGGCGGCACCGGCGCCGCCAAGCTGCTCCGCGGTCTCGGCCGCGTCCTCGATCCGCGCGATCTCACCGTCGTCGTCAACACCGGGGACGATACCGAGATCTGGGGCCTGCACGTCTCGCCGGACCTCGACACCGTCTGCTACACCCTGGGTGGCGTCATCGACGAGCGCAAGGGCTGGGGCCTCACCGACGAGACCTTCCACGCTCTCGACCAGATCGCGCGCTACGGTGAGCCGGTCTGGTTCAACCTGGGCGACCGCGACCTGGCGACCCACCTCCACCGCAGCCGCCTTCTCCGCGAGGGTCGCTCCCTCACCCAGATCACCCGGGCGATCGCCCAGGCCCTGGGAGTCACCGCCACGGTGCTCCCCATGTCCGATCAGCCGGTGCGCACCCGGATCCTCGGCCCCGACGGCTGGCTCGCGTTTCAGGAGTACTTCGTGCGCGAGAAGGCCCAGGTCGAGGTGCGGGCGGTGAACTACGCGGGGGCGCCGGCCGCCCGTCCCGCCCCCGGCGTCCTGGACGCACTCCGCACCGCCGACGCGGTCCTGCTGTGTCCCTCGAACCCGATCACCTCGATCGGGCCGATCCTGGCCGTGCCGGGGCTCGTCGAGGCGCTGCAGTCCACGGAGGCGATCGTGGCCGCGGTCAGCCCGATCGTGGGCGGCGACGCGGTGTCGGGTCCCGCCGGCCGGCTCATGGCCGCGGCCGGCCTGCCCGTCTCGGCCACCGGCGTGGCGCGCGCCTACGGGGGCTGGCTCGATCTGCTGGTCTTCGACGAGCAGGACCGCGCGCTCGCTCCCGAGATTCGCTCCGCCGGCGCGGCCCCGGTCGTGGCCCCCACCATGATGTCGAGTCGCGACGCCGAGGTGATGCTGGCTCGACACGTCGTCGCCGCGCTCGAGGCGGCGCGGGCCGCGCGATGAGCGTGATCGCGGCGGTGCCGGTCAAGGACCTGGTGAACGCCAAGCAGCGGCTCGTGCCCGCTCTCTCCCCCGCCGAGCGGCGCGAGCTCGCGCGCGCGATGCTCGGCGACGTGCTCGAAGCGCTGGTGGCGGCGCTCCCCGGCTCGGTGGTGGTGATCACCACCGATGCGGAGGTCCAGACCCTCACCCGCGCCGCGGGCGCCGAGTGCTGGATCGAGAGCGCCAACCGGGGCCACACCGCGGCGGTGGCCTTCGCCCAGCAGCAGGCCACCGCGCGCGGCCTCGCGCGCTTCCTCACGATCCCCGGCGACGTGCCCTGCGTCACCGCCGACGAGGTGGCCACGCTCTGTGGCGCGCTCGACGAGGCGCCCGGTGTCGTCTTCGTGCCGTCGCGGTCCGGCCTCGGCACCAACGCCGCGCTCCTGGCCCCGCCGGGCGCCATGCCTCTCACCTTCGGCGAGCCGTCGTTCGCGAATCACCTGGCCGCGGCCCGCGCCGCCGGGCTCTCCCCGCGCGTGCTCGAGCTCCCCGGGATCGGGCTCGACGTCGACGCGCCCGACGACCTCCGGGTCCTCCTCGAGCGGGGCCCCCACACCCGGAGCGCGCGCCTGCTACGGGGCTTCCCCTCCAGCGCCCAGCGCGCGGGAGCCCGCTAGCCGTGCCCGCCCGCTACGAGGTGATCGCGGTCGAAGGCCTGCCCGAGATCCGGCGTGGCGACGAGCTGGCCCCGCTCATCCTGGAGGCCGCGCGCCGCCAGGACACCCCGATCCAGGACCGCGACCTCCTGGTGGTGAGCCAGAAGATCGTGTCCAAGACCGAGGGCCGCGTCGTCCGGCTGGCCGACGTCGCCGTGTCGGACGAGGCCCGGTCGGTCGCCGACGAGATCGGCCGCGACCCGCGCCTCGTCCAGGTCATCCTCGGCGAGAGCCGCCGCATCGTGCGAAAGGCCAAGGACGTGCTGATCGTCGAGACGCGCCACGGCTTCGTGTGCGCAAACGCGGGCGTAGACCAGTCGAACGTGGACGCCGACACCGCCTGCCTCCTGCCCGAGGACTCCGACCGCTCGGCGGGCGCGCTGCGCGCCCACCTGCGCACGCTCACCGGTCACGAGCTCGCGATCATCGTCGCGGACACCTTCGGACGGCCGTGGCGCGAGGGGCTCGTCAACGTCGCGGTCGGCCTCGCCGGGCTCGAGCCCATCGTCAGCTATCTCGGGCAGCTGGACCCGGCCGGCCACGTGCTCCAGGCCACCATCCTGGCGCTGGCCGACGAGCTGGCCGGGGCCGCCGAGCCGGTCATGGGCAAGCTCGACCGGGTGCCGGTGGCCATCATCCGCGGGCTCGACTGGCCGCGCGGCGACGGCTCGAGCCGCGCGCTGCTGCGCGACCCCGCGCGCGACCTGTTCCGTTAGTCCAAAGCCAAGGAGAGCGCATGCGGATCGGCATCGTCGGCGGTACCGGCAAGGAAGGCGTGGGGCTCGGGCTCCGGTGGGCCCAGGCCGGGCACGAGGTGATCATCGGGTCGCGCGACGCGGAGCGCGCCCGCGCCAAGGCCGCGGAGCTCCATGGACCCGGCCGACGGGTGGACGGCAAGTCCAATCGCGACGCGGCCGCGGCCGCGGAGATCGTCGTGCTCACGGTGCCGGCCACCGGGCTCTCGGCCACGCTCCCTGAGCTACGCGAGGCCTGTCGTGGCAAGGTGGTGGTCAGCACGGTGGTCCCGCTCACCTTCGGCGGCGGCCGACTCTTCACCCCGCCTCCGCAGGGCTCGGCGGCGGAGGAAGCCCAGGAGATCCTCGGCGCGGAGGCCCGGGTCGTCGCCGCCTTCCACCACATCGCGGCCCACGAGCTCTCCGCCGGCGACCAGGCCATCGCGTGCGACCTGCTGCTCTGTGGCGGCGACGCGGAGGCCAAGAAGCTCGTCTCCGACCTGGGCGCGTCGATGGGGCTCCGGCCGGTGGACGTGGGAGCCCTCACCAACGCGGGGCCCATCGAGGGCATCACCGCGGTGCTCGCGACCATCAACCGGCGCTACAAGCTCAAGAACTCCGGCATCATGACCGCCGATCTCATGGTCCGCACCGACCTGCGCGGGGTCGACTCGCACGGCATCGGCATGCTGCCCCGGTACGTCGAGTGGACCCGCGCCGGGTTCGTGCATCCATGGGCCGACCCCACGGTGGCCCGCGACGACCTCGCCACCGCCCTGGTCGACGGCCAGAAGGGCCTCGGGCATCCGGCCTCGGTCATGGCCATGGACCTCGCCATCACCAAGGCCGCCACCTACGGGGTCGGCCTCGTGGCGGTCCGCAACTCGAACCATTTCGGGGCCTGCGGGAACTACTCGATGATGGCGCTCGAGCGCGGGATGATCGGCCTCGCGGTGACCAACTCTCCGTTCGTGGCGATGGTCCCGACCTTCGCGAAGAAGCCCATGATGGGGACCAACCCGCTGAGCTTCGCCGCCCCCGCCGCGCGCCACACCCCGTTCGTCCTCGACATGGCCACCACCACCGTCGCGGTGGGCAAGCTCACGATCGCCTCCCGCTGGAACAAGCCGATCCCGGAGGGCTGGGGCCTCGACGCGGAGGGGCGTCCCACCACCAGCGCGAAGGACGTGCTGGCCTCGCGCCTGCTCTCCCCGCTCGGCGGCAGCCGCGAGCTGGGCAGCCACAAGGGCTACGGACTCGGGGTGATGGTGGACATCCTGTCCGGCGTGCTCTCCGGCGGGGTCTACGGCGACGTGCTCGACCGGAGCGGCGCGCGGGGCCGGAAGGAGTCCAACACCGGCCACTGCTTCGCGGATCGACGTGAAGCGCTTCCGGCCGCTCGAGGCCTTCACCGGCGCGATGGACGACATGCTGCAGGCCCTCAACGACACCCCGCGCGCCGGCCAGGAGCGCGTCTACACCGCGGGCGAGCCCGAGGCCGAGACCGAGCGGCAGCGGCGCCTCCACGGGATCCCGGTCGCCCCCGCGCTGGTCCGGCAGTGCAACGAGCTCGCCGCGGACCTCGCGGTGAAGCGCCTCGCCTAGCGCCTAGTCTCCGAGGATCGCGCGCAGCACGCGCTGGGTGTCGCTCAGGTCCTCGAAGAAGTGATCCGGTCCGTCCGCGAGCAGCGCCTCGCGAGGATACTGGCCGGTGGCCACCGCCACCGCGACCGCCCCGCAGGCCCGCGCGCAGTCGACGTCGTGCGGAGTGTCGCCGATCACCACCAGGTCGGCGGGCGGGAACTCGCGGCCGAGCAGGGCGTGCGCGCGGCGCGCGGCCAGCGACGGCAGATGGCGACGGTCCATGTGATCCGAGCCGTAGGCCCCCACCCGGAAGCTCGGCCAGAGGCCGGTCGGCAGGAGCTTGATGCGGGCCCCCTCCTCGATATTGCCGGTCACCAGGCCCAGCACCGCCGCCGAGGATCGGGCGAGCTGCTCCACCACGGCGGCGACGCCGGGGAGGGTGACCACCCCCTGCCCGTCGCCGATCTCGGCGATCAGCCCGCCCACGTACGCCTCGAAGAAGTCGTCGAGCCGCTCGTGCACTCGGGCCGGCTCCCAGCCTTCCGCGCCCATGACGTCGTGCACGATGCGGGTGTCGGTGCGCCCGCGAAGATCGTAGGTGTCGATCCCGCCCGCCGTCCCGAAGACCCGCTCGAAGGCCGTCCGCATCGCGCGGCGGCCGGCCCCCCGCGAGGTGATCAGGGTGCCGTCGATGTCGAACAGGACGAGCTTCACGCGCGGGTCGGCCGGGCGGCTAGGTGTGCAGCGGAGCAGCGAGCGCGCGCAGGCGCGCCACGATGGGCGGCAGGCGCTCCAGCACCGCGTCCACGTCGGCCCCGGTGTTCCAGCGACCCAGGGTGAAGCAGAGGGAGCCGTCCGCCTCCTCGGCCGGGCAGCCGATGGCGCGCAGCACGTGCGACGTCGTCTGGGTGAGCGACGCGCAGGCCGAGCCCGACGAGGCCGCGATGCCGGCCAGGTCCAGGTCGAGCAGGACGCCGTCGGCCTTCACCCCGCGGAGCACCAGGCTCAGGTGGTGAGGCAACCGCGCGCCTCGCGAGCCGGTGAGCCGGCAATCGGGAATGGTCTCGAGCAGCCCGCCCAGCAGCCGGTCACGCAGGGACGCGAGCCGGGCGGCCTCCTGGTGCGCGCCCTCCACCCGCATCAGCTCGGCGGCCACCCCGAAGCCGACCATGCCGGGCAGGTTCTCGGTGCCGGAGCGGTAGCCGCCCTCCTGGCCTCCACCCAGCACCTGAGGGTGCACGCGCACGCCGGGACGCACCCACAGCGCGCCGCTCCCCGGCGGGCCGTACAGGTCGTTCCCGGAGATGGTGAGCAGATCGATCCCCATCGTCTCGACATTGAGGGGCACGCGCCCCAGCGCCCCGACCCCGTCCACGTGCAGGGGCACGCCCGCCTCGCGGGTGATCCGGCCGATCTCCTTGAGCGGCTGTACCGTCCCGATCTCCGGGTTCGCGGCCGCGATGGAGACGAGGGTCGTATCCGGGGTCAGGACCGCGCGCAGCATGTCGGGATCGACGCGCCCGTCCCCGTCCACCGGCAGGGCACAGAGGACGGCGCCGGTCTTCTCGAGGTCGCGGCACGCATTGATCACCGAGATGTGCTCGACGGAGGAGAGCACCACTCGCGGGGCGCCGGCGCGCGCTCGCAGCGCAACACCCTTGATGGCCAGATTGTTCGCCTCGGTGGCCCCGGAGGTGAACACGATCCCGCCCGCGGCGCCGCCGCAGAGGCGCGCCACCTTCACCCGCGCGGCGTCGAGGGACTCGCGCGCCTCCGCGCCGAGCGAGTGGCGCGCGGAAGGATTGCCGATGCCCGCCTCGAGGAACGGCCGCATCACCGCAAGGACCCGCGGATCGACGGGCGCGAAGCCCGCGTAGTCGAGATAGACGCGCTCGGGCTCGACCGCCTCGGGCGCCACCGTGGCTACCGCGTCTTCCGGACCACGAAGCGGTAGACGATCCCGCTCCGCGTGATCTCGAGCAGATCGTGACCGGTGTTCCGGGCCCAGCTCCGCATGTCGGGCTCCGAGGCGGGATCGTCCGACAGCATCTCGAGGAGCTCCCCGACCCCCATCTGCGTGATGGCCTCGCGGGTCTTGACGATGGGCATCGGACAGAACAGCCCGGTGCAGTCAATCTGCCTGTCAGGATTGACGAGTTTGGGCTCCAGGACCATCGGAGCCTACCGTACCCCACCCATCGTGACTCCGTCAAGGAAGGGGCCGGGGAACGTTCCGACCGAAGGGGCGTGAAATTCCCGCACCGCCCAGCCCCGACGCCGATATCCTGGAGGCGGCAAGACATGCCCAAGCGCCCGTCGGCTCCGGATACTCCCGCCGCACGCCGCATCAAGCGCAAGATCTTGATCGCCATCACCCTCACCGCGTTCTTGCCGATGCTGGTCGTCGCGTACCTGGTCTACTCCTACGCGTTCCCGCTCCTCGACGTGCAGACCCAGGAGCGCGATCTCCCGTGGATGCTCGTCATGCTCTGCGGCAGCGGGCTGCTGATGGCCGCCGGCAGCTTCATGCTCTGGGACCTCGCCACCTCGGTGGTGCGGCACGCCGACGCGAGTACCGGCAACCGGCCGGTGTCCAAGCCGGGCACCCCGACACCAGTGGCGAGCCCGGAGACGGCGGCGGTCCAGCAGTACGTGCAGCAGAGCGACGAGGTGGATTCCCTCATGCAGTCCTTCTCGCGCATGCTGGTCACCATCGAGCAGCAGGCCGCCGACGTCAACGAGTACGCGCGCCGCCTCGACACCGCCTACAAGGATCTCGAGTCCACGAGCGCCCAGCTCAAGGAGTTCTCGTTCAAGGACGAGGTCACCGGCCTCTACAACCGCCGGTTCTTCTCCATCCGGCTCGAGGAAGAGGTCTCCCGCTACCGCCGCTTCAACCACCCGGTCTCGGTGGTCCTGCTCGATCTCGACGGCTTCAAGGCGGTCAACGACGATCTCGGGCACGCGGCCGGCGACGAGACCCTGCGGGCGATGGCCGACATCCTCCTCAAGCAGTCCCGCGGCATCAACGTCATCTGCCGCTACGGCGGGGACGAGTTCGCGGTGCTGCTGGTCGAGACCTCGAAGAGCGGGGCGCGGCTCTACGCCGACCGCATCCGCTACGTGCTCTCCACGTGGACCTTCGCCCACGGCCGCCGGGTGACCGCGAGCTTCGGCATCGCGTCCCTGCCGGAGGACGTGGCCCCCGCCGCTGACGAGCTGATCCGCGCCGCCGACGAGGCGCTCTACGCGGCGAAGCGGGCCGGCAAGAACCGCGTCTCCGTCCACGAGGACATCGGCGCCGCCCCTGGAGTCCGGCCCGGAGCGTGACGGTGACTGGCACGACCGCGGCGCCTCTCGGAGCCGGCAGCCGGCGCGTCCTCATCGTGGACGACGAGCTCGACATCCGCGCCACGCTCCGGGCCGCCTTCGGCTCGGCCGGCTACGAGTGCCGCATCGCGGGCAACGGGCAGGAAGCGGCGGTGCTGTACGACAGCGAGCGGGCGCCGCTCACGATCACCGACCTCAAGATGCCGGTGATGGACGGCCTCGAGCTCCTCCGGCACGTGCGGGCGCGGGACGCCGACGCGGCGGTCATCATGCTCACCGGCGCCGGCGACGTCGCGGTGGCGGTGGAGAGCCTCAAGCAGGGGGCGAGCGACTTCATCCTGAAGCCGGTCGACCTCGACCAGATCCTGCTCTCCGCCGAGCGCGCGCTCGAGCGCCGGCAGCTCCTGATCGAGCACCGCGAGCATCACGTCCTCCTCGAGTACCGGGTGGCGGAAGCCACCCGCGAGCTGGCCGCCGCCCTCGGCGAGCTGCAGCAGACCTACCTGGCGACCCTCGAGGCCCTGGGCTCGGCGCTCGCCACCCGGGAGGTGGGCACCGAGCTCCACTCCCGGCGCGTGCACGCCTACTCGATCGCGCTCGCCCGGGCGCACCGCCTGCCGGAGGGAGACCTCGAAGCGCTCGGCCGCGGCGTCCTCCTGCACGACATCGGCAAGATCGGCATCTCGGATGCGATCCTCCTCAAGCCCGGCCCCCTCACTCCCGAGGAGTGGCAGGTGATGCGACGACACCCGGAAGTCGGCCGGCAGCTCCTGGAGCGGATCCCGTTCCTGCGCAACGCGATCCCGGTCGTGTACCACCACCACGAACGGTGGGACGGCACCGGCTACCCGCTGGGCCTGGCCGGGCCCGCGATCCCGCTGGGCGCTCGGATCTTCGCGGTCGCGGACGCCTTCGACGCGCTCACCTACGACCGCCCGTACTCGAAGGCCATTCCCATGGAGGCCGCCCGGGAGCGGATCCGGATCGCGGCGGGAACCCACTTCGATCCCGACGTGGTGGCCACGTTCCTCGCGATGCCTCTCGAGGTCTTCGAGATGGCCCGCGCGCGCTCGCTCGAAGGCCCTACCGCCTAGTCGGACGATCGGCCGCGCGCGTCACCGCCGGGCCGGCGTCGGTCATCGCACCGGCGTGTGCTCGATGTGCTCCAGGAGCTGACGGCCCCGCGCGGCGGCGACCGCCAGATCCTCCGCCGCGATGCCCTCCTGACGCGCCCGCGCGACGTGGGCCGCGAGCTGCTGGGCCTGCCCGAGCGCGGCGGCCCGGTCCCCGTCGCCCAGGAGCTGCGGGATCAGCTCGAGGCTCGAGACCGGGCACCGCGAGGGCCAGGAACAGCGCCTCGACCGCGGCGTCGAAGTCCCCCGCGCGCCACCGCCGGAGGCCCAGACGTGTCTGGCCGCGCCAGAGCCGCCGGCCCGCCCCGCCCCGCGCCGCCGAGGACAGCCCGGCCGCGGGCTCCGAGTCGAGGAGGAGACGCGCCGTCTCGAGCGCGGCGCCGAGCGGCGTCTCGTCGCCCGCCCCGCGCCGCAGCGCCCGGCGCAGCCGCCAGAGCTCGCGCGCGGTGGCGGTGGAGCACACCTCGAGCAGGAAGCCCACGCTCTCCGGGCGGGCGTCACGGGCGGCGAGCGCCGACTCCACCACCCGCCGAGCCTCGGCCCACTCGCGACCGCGCATCAGGGCGGCGGCGCGATCCCGCCATTCGGGGGCGTCCTCCGTGGCGGGCTCCGCGGCGACCCGCGGGGCTTCCACCGCCTTGGGCCGCCCGGCGGCCGGCCGCCGCGCGAGGGCCGGGCGCTCCGCACGAGGTGGCTCGGGCGCGGCGCGCGGGGCCGGTGGCCGTCGGGCGAATCCGCGCCGACGGGCGCGGAGCCAGGCGCGCGCGTCGCCCTCGAGCGCATCCGCGAGCCCCAGGAACAGCAGCACGATCGCCACGCCGGCCAGCAGCGCGAGCAGGGCCTCCTCGACGGTCACGCCCTGCCCCGGGACGATCGGATCGGAGTCATGCGGCCCACCGTACCATGGCCCCCCGCATTCCACGGCGATTTGCCGGGTCGGGAGCCGCCTTTGAGTTCCCGTGGCGCGGCGCGGTATGATGCGAGCAACGACCGATTCGCAATCTTCGCCGGACCCGAGGAGACCGCATGCGCCGCGTGGCCGTCATCGGAGTGGGCGTCACCAAGTTTGGCAAGCACGATCGCACCAGCGCCGAGCTGTTCGCGCAGGCCGGCGCCGACGCCATCCTCGACGCGGGCATCGCGCCGAGCGCGATCCAGGCCCTCTACTTCGGCAACGTCACCGGCGGCGAGACCGAGCGGCAGCTGCACATGGCCCCGCTGGCCGCCACCCTGCTCGGCCTGCCCAATGTTCCCACCACCCGCTTCGAGAACGCCTGCGCGACCAGCCACGTCGCGTTCCGGCACGCGGTCATGGAGATCGCGAGCGGGGTGTCGGACGTGATCCTGGTCGGCGGCGCGGAGCGGGTCCTCAACGTGCCGACCGAGTCGGCGACCGAGTTCTTCGCCTACTGCTCGGACGCCTCCCTCGAGCAGCCCGCGGGACTCACCTTCCCCGGCGTCTTCGCCCTGATCGCGCGCGCCCACATGGACAAGTACGGCACCACCGAGGAGCAGATGGCCCACGTGGCGGTCAAGAACCACCGCCACGGCACCCTCAACCCCAAGGCCCAGTTCCAGAAGGAGATCTCGCTCGAGACGGTTCTCAAGAGCGCCTACGTCGCGGATCCCCTCAAGCTCTACGACTGTTGCCCGTTCACCGACGGAGGCGCGGCCGTCGTGCTGGCCTCCGAGGAGGTCGCCCGCAGGCACCGGCGGCCGATCTGGGTCCTGGGCACGCACGCGGCGAGCGACACCATGTTCGTGCAGGAGAAGCGCGACCTCTCGCGCGTCACCGCCACCGAGCGCGCCGCGCAGGGGGCCTACCGGCAGGCGGGCAAGACTCCCGCGGACGTCGACGTAGTGGAGCTGCACGACTGCTTCACCATCGCCGAGATCGTGGCCACCGAGGGCCTCGGCTTCTTCGAGCCCGGCACCGGCGGCCTCGCGGCCGAGAAGGGCTGGACCAGCCTCGGAGGCAAGCTCCCGGTCAACCCGTCCGGCGGCCTCAAGGCCAAGGGGCATCCGATCGGCGCCACCGGGGCGGCCCAGATCGCCGAGATCGTCACCCAGCTCCGCGGCGAGGCCGGCAAGCGGCAGGTGGACGGGGCGACGACCGGGCTCACCCACACGCTGGGCGGGAACACCGCGACCGTCCTGGTGAGCCTGTTCGGCCGTGACTGAGCGCGTGATCCACCTGAAAGACTTCTTCGAGGAGGCCCGCGCCGGGCACCTGACCGCCATCCGCTGCGGACGGTGCGGGGCCCTGGCGATTCCGCCCAAGGAATTCTGCGAGCAGGGTCACCAGCGTGAGTGGCAGCCGGTAGCTCTCGAGGGCGCGGGCACCGTGGTCTCGTTCACCGTCATCCGCATCGCCCCGCGCGGCCGGAGCGGCGAGGTCCCCTATGCGGTCGCCGTGGTGCGGCTCGCGGAGGGCGTCTCCCTCCTGGGCCGGGTCGTCGATATCCCGTTCGGCACCCTCAAGGCGGGCCTGCCCGTCCGCTTCCGGCCGCTCGAGATCGACGGCCGGACCATGATCGGCTTCGGCCCCGCCTAGCCGGACCGCCCGTCCCGGTAGTCGCGGAAGAACGCGCGCACGTCCTCGACGAACTCGGCCGGGCGCGTGCAGGCCAAGAAGTGCCCGCCCACCGTGAGCTCGGTCCGCCTCACACAGTTGTAGACGCGCTGCACACATCGGTCGGGGGCGCCGGGAAGAGATCGTGCGGCAGGCCACGAAGGCGGTCGGCACGCCGACGAACGCGCGCCAGTAGTCGACGAGCCGAAGCAGGTAACCGGGCTCGATCCCGTAGTCCCGGCCCGCGTCGACTGCCGCGCCAGATCGTCCAGGACGCGCGGAGGAACGTCGATCCGGAAGGGAACGAGCCCGCGGGGTGGCGGCCTCACTCGCCCTCGCCCGCGAGGGCGATCTTGATCCGCCGGTTGTGCCGGCCCTTGTTGTCGATCTTGAGGATCCGCACCGGCCGCGAGGCCCCGGTCGAGGGCAGATGGGTGCCGCCGCACGCCTGCCGATCGAGCCCCACGATCTCCACCACCCGGACCGTCCCGTCGGAGGCCGGAGGCGGCGCGACCGACCGGTTGCGGATGAGGCCGCGCTCCCCGAGCGCGTCGGCCTCCGGCACGTAGGCGTAGCGCAGGCGCAGGTCCTGGCGGATGACGTCGTTGATCTCGGGCTCGAGCGCCCGCAGCCGATCGTTGTCCGCCTCGGGCAGGTCGAAGTCCATGCGCGCGGTGCCGTCCTCGTTGAGCTGCGCGCCGGTGACCAGCGCGCCCTGGAAGCGCTGGAACACGAGCGCGTTCAGCACGTGGGTGTCGGTGTGGAGCTGCGCCATCATCGACCGAAAGGCGGGATCCACCGCCGCCTGGACCACGCCGGAGATCTCGACCGGCTCGCCGATCAGGTGCCAGTAGCGGCCCGCCTCCGCCTCGATGCTGGTGACCCGCGCCTCGCCGCTGCTCCAGCGCAGGACCCCGCGGTCGGCGAGCTGCCCGCCCCCACCCGGGTGAAACGGCGACTGCTCGAGGAGCACCGCGCCCGGGCGCGCCTCGACCACGCGGGTCTCGACCACCAGCACTTCGGGATACTCGTGACAGAAGTAGCGGGACATGGGCTCCCTCAGGGTAGAGCGTTCAGGGCCAGCGCGAAATGCGTGACCCTTGTGTCGAAGTCGGCGAGCACGGCGCGAGCCGCGGGCTCGACCACCGCCGCGTCCGGGTCGGCTCCCGCGAACTCCACGACCGCCGCCATCGACGTCCAGAGCGTGAGGACGGTGATCCGGATCAGCCCGTCCTCCGGTCGTCGCAGCACCAGGGCGCCTCGATGCCCCGATCGCTCCCGGAGTGCGGGCAGCACGCTCGAGCGGAAGTGGGCCACATAGGCGTCCGCGCCGGCCGCGGTGGCGCGGGCCGACCAAGAGCGGACGATCGACGCGGGCGTCGACGCGGCCTCGCCGGACACGAGGGTGAGGATACCGGGGCCGTCGCCATGCTGCACATGAATTCCTACGATGCGCCGGCTGGTGGAGGGAAGCGAGCCACTAGAAGACCCCTCTCAGCCCCACGTTGACGCCACCGGCGTTGTTCGTATTGCCGGTCGCGTAAGCGTGCACCCCCTCGCGGGCGCTCCACCCGAGGCTGATTTCGGCGACGGTGGCTCCCCCCAGCCGAAAGGTCGCGGCCACCCCGACGCTCGATTTCAGCCCGTGGAAGCCGAGATCTCCGGGCTGGAGGCCGACCTTCCCCGCCTCGGCGAAGAGCCGGAACCCCAGCGGGTCGATGATCTGCCGCTCGTAGCTTATCTCGTAGGCGATCAGATTCCGGGCGCGAAACCGGTAGTCGTGATAGCCCCTCAGGAAATTCTCGTCGTTGATGTCGGCCCCTCCCAGGGTGGGCTGACGGTAAAAGGGGACCCGGTTCCCCGCGTGCGGATCGCTGATCGTCAGATGACTCGTGAACCGGAGCGCGCCGACGGCCGGACCCAACCCGAGCCCGACGCTCCAGCGCGCCTCGAGACGATCGAACGAATACGGTCCCCCTCGCAACGCCTGGTTGAGCTCATACGAGACCGTCGCCACCGTGGAGAACCCGTACAGGACGTCCGCGACCGGATATCGCCACGTCGCCACGGCCCGCGGCCGCAGGTACGCGGTGTCCCCGTGAAGGCCGGGCGCCGTCGTCTCGTTGTTCACGGTGCCGAATGTCGTCGAGCTCTCCGGGTCGAACCACAATCCCGCGAGCTCGCCGGCCAGCGTGAACCCGAGCGGAAGCGGCACGTCGAGGCTCGACGCGATCTCCGTCGCCCGGAGCCCGAAGAGGGTTCGGCTGTGCTCTGACGTGTGGTTGCCGAGCCCATAGAACGGAAGCTGCGGCAGATCCCAGTGCTTCGCGGTCAGGGTGAATTGCGGAGACCTACCATTCTCGATGTACGCGGCGAACAAAGTCTGCAGCCGGGCCCCGGCCTCCCAGAAGCCGCTCTCGGAGCCGCGCGCCTCGAAGTTGGTGGCGAAACGCCCGTCCGCCAGAGCCCGCTCGTTCCAGTCGAGGTTCAGCGCGAGGCCGGCCGCGGGCCCACTCTCCGGCACGACGATTCCCGCCGTCGGATGCAAGCCCCGGCCGACCAGCACGTCCACCAGTAGCTCCTGTGTGTTGGGCCACGGATGGTCCCACTCCCGAACCTTGCACCAATCTTGCGCGAGGAGAGCCCACTCGCTTACGAGACTCCGGACGAGCAGGTTCGAGCTGCTCGGAATGTCCCGCGAAGGGCACGGATTCGAAGTAGTGGAACTTGGCACCGGCGAGTCGAGCGTCTGCGCGTGTCCGGCGGGAGCCAGACCCAACATCAGGAACATCGTGATGGCCCCGCCTTTACGCACGGCCGTTGATCGGGTCGATTGCGGCCATGGCTCGGCCGAGGAACGCGGCCACCTGTGGCGCGGTCCTCACGGTCGTGGGATCGCACACGCGCGCGATGTCGGGGTGGTCCCGGGTGAGCACCGCGTGAACCTCGCGCACGTGTTCCAGCTGAAAGCCCGACGCTGGCCCATTCCCCGCTCGGGCGGGCGCGAGTGGAAATGCGCCCTTGAAGTCCGGCGAGTCCATCCGCGGGGACATGGGGCCGAGCAGGTCCAGCAGGGTGTTGGCGTTCCTCTCCCGCAAGAAGGGGGCGTGGTCGCGGCGGGGGCCGATGAACTGCTCCGTGACCGTGGCCGGAATG
>WNFK01181947.1_pt1 | contig 39954 bp, 28 predicted proteins | sample 5400281 | NCBI WGS metagenome assembly WNFK01 (sample SAMN13153350, study PRJNA577476) | soil metagenome | isolation source: 20 cm soil on Douglas fir-dominated hillslope | place: USA:California | collected 2013-09-17
CGCCCTCGATTCCGCAACCGTCGCGCGCGTGCTCACGCAACTCAAGGCCAGCGATTCGGCGGTGTGCGCGCTCGCCGGTGAGGCGCTCACCAACTACGGCGGGTTTTGGGGCCACGCGTTTGCCGATCCCGGCATGCCGATGCCCCAGCCGATGCCGACGCCCATGCCGATGCCCGGCGGTGGTGGTGGCGGTGGAGTCCACTTCGGCATGCACGAGCGGTCACGCGACATGGACGCTGCCGTGCTGCGCGCCTTCCGCGCCGTGATTCGCGACGACAATCGCTGCGTTCGCAACATCGCCGCACGGGTCCTGGGCAATCGCGGCGGCTCGGAGAGCTACAATCTCTTCACCGCAATGCTCAACGACGCGCGCGCCGACTTCCGCGAAACTGGCGCACTCGGGCTCGGTGAGCTCGAAGATTCGCGCGCGATCAGCCCGTTGAGCGACGCGCTGAGTCGCGACGACAGCCCCGCGGTGCGGATGACCGCGGCCTGGGCACTCGGTGAAATCGAAGAAAAAGTCTCGATCGAGCCCCTGTCGCGCGCGCTGAACGATCGCGCACTGGAAGTGCGCCGGACGGCGGCGTGGGCTCTGGGCGAGATCGAGGATGCGCGCGCGGTGCGGCCGCTGAGCACCGCGCTCGACGATCAGGCCGTGGAAGTGCGGCTCAGCGCGGTCTGGGCGCTGGGTGAGATCGAGGACGCCGCCGCGGTGCCGGTGCTCGCGACGGCCGCGAAGGACCGCGATCCCCGCGTGCGGCAGCAGGCTGCGTGGGCGTTGGGGGAAATCGAGAGTGCGCAGGGCATCAGCACGCTCGAAACGTTGTTGCACGATCCCGGCGCCGAGGTGCGCAAGACGGCCATCTGGGCGCTGGGGGAGATCGAAGACGGTGGTGCGGTTCCAGCGCTCGCGACGGCGCTCAAGGACTCCGATCCGGACGTGCGCGCGCTGAGTGCGTGGGCCCTGGGTGAGATCGAAGACGGCTCGGCAATCGAGCCCTTGCTGGCGGCGCTGAAGGACAGCGACGAGGATGTGCGCGCGACCGCCGCATGGGCGCTCGGCGAAATCGAGAACCCCCGTGCCCGCGAAGGTCTGACGGTGGCGCAGCGCGACGAGGTTGGTTCGGTGCGCCGCGCGGCAACCTGGGCCCTGCGCCAGCTCGATGACAACGATGACCCACACGTGCACGTGCACGTGAACCCGAGAGTCAAGGTCAAGCCTTGACCCGACCTCGCTCGACCATCTGAAAGTAGTCGCGCAGCTCCTCGGCCTCGCGGGCATCGTCCCAGCCGAGGAGCTGCTTCATTTGGGCGGTGACTTTCGGCACCACTGACTGCCCATGGTCGGCAACCTCATAGAAGAGATGCAGGCGCCGGATCAACACGTCCTGCACTCGGACCGCCATTTCGCGTTCGACCGCGTAGGTGACTTCGGCCCAGATCTCCGGACGCCCCGGGAGGACCGGGTCGCCGAGCCGGCGATCGCGGTCTACGAGATTGAGTACCGCGGCCGCCTCGCTGCCGTAATTCGCGACCAGATGACGCGCGGTGGCCTCCGCGGCGCCGCGCGCCCGCGCCGCTTCGACCAGCACCTCGAGCTCGGCGGCTTCACCACCGGGCAGCGGCAGGCGGTCGGTGGGCGGGCGCCCCGGGATCGCGCGACCGTCGAGCTCGTGCAGGCGCTTCGCGACGCGATCGACGACATCCCGTGCCATCACGCGATACGTCGTGAGCTTGCCGCCGGCGATCGAGATGAGACCCTGCGGGCTCTCGAACACCTGATGCTCGCGCGAAACCTGTGACGGGTTCGCGTGATCCGCGCGCAGCAGCGGGCGCAGCCCGACCCACGCCGAGACGACATCGTGCGACGTGAGGTGCGCATCGGGAAAGGCCGCGTTGGCGGAGCGGAGCAGATACGTCACATCGGCCGCCGTGATCCGGAGCGCGTCGGGCGAGGAGTCGGCGTCGGTGTCGGTCGTGCCGATGTAGGCAAGATCGCCCCACGGCAGCACGAACATCACGCGGCCATCGAGCTGCGACAACAGCGTCACGGCGTGTTCGTTTCCCACGCGGCGGCGCGGGACGGTCACGTGCACGCCCTTGGTGAGCCGCAGGACGGGCGCGGCTTGCGGATCGTCGAGCCGGCGCATGATATCGGACCAGGGTCCCGTCGCGCTGACGACGACGTTGGCACGGATGGTCGCGGTTTCGCCCGTCAGCACGTCGCGCACGACGGCGCCCCGCACGCGCCCGTCCGGCTTCAGCAACGCCGTCGTCTCGACGTAATTCGCCGCGATCGCACCGGCCCGCAACGCGCTGCGTAACGTGGCGATGACGAGTCGCGCATCATCGGCTTGCGCGTCGTAATACAGCGCCGCGCCGATCAGTCCCCGGTCGCGCAATCCCGGCTCGACTCGCCTAACCTTCTTCGCACCGAGCCAGCGATGCCAGTGCACGTTGCGAAACGAAGACAGCAGGTCGTAGAGCCACATGCCGGCGCGCAGTTTCCAGGCCGGAAGCCGGCCGCCACGATAGATGGGAAAGAGGAACGCCAGCGGCCGCACGAGGTGGGGGGCGATTCGCAGCAACACGCGCCGCTCGTGGCTGGCCTCAAAGACCAGACGAAAGGCGCCGTGCTCCAGATAGCGGATTCCACCGTGAATCAATCGCGACGAATGCGACGACGTGCCGGCGCCGAAGTCGGATTTGTCCACGAGCGCCGTGCGAAAGCCGCGCAGTGCCGCGTCGCGCGCAATCCCTGCCCCCGTAATGCCACCGCCAATGACGAGCACGTCCACGGGCGTCTCGGCCATGGACGCCAGGGCTGCGGCACGCGTTTGCTCCAACTCCCCTCCACTTGGGGCTGGTGGTAGGTTTCGATTCTCAGAAAGAGGGGAAGAATCTAATGCCAGGTCTCAACGGACGGCGCGTGGCAATCGTCGCCGGCGTCCGTACGCCGTTCACCAAAGCCGGCACGCTGCTGAAAGATGCGCGTGCCGTGGACCTCGCGCGCTATGCCGGCCGCGAGCTGCTCGAGCGTACCAATCTGGATGGCCACGAAGTCGACGAAGTCATCTTCGGTCAGGTCGTGCCATCGGCGCTGGTGCCCAATGTCGGCCGCGAAGTGAGTCTGCTGCCGCAGTTTCCCAAGGAGATTCCAGCCTACTCATTGAACCGTGCCTGCGCCTCTGCCAATCAGGCGATTACCGCCGCCCAGGACCAGATCGCTCTCGGCAACGCCAACGTGATTATCGCGGGGGGCACCGAAGCGCTTTCGGACATTCCGATTCTCGCCTCGCGCCGGCTCGCCGACATCCTGGTGGAAGCAAGCAAGGCAAAATCGCTCGCGGGCCGCATCAAGACGTTTGCCAAGATTCGCCCCCGCGACCTCGTTCCCGTCTCTCCCGCGATCGCCGAGCCCTCGACCGGGGAGTCGATGGGCCAGTCGGCCGAGAAAATGGCGAAGGAGAATCACATCTCGCGCGAAGCGCAGGATCGCTGGGCGCTGCGCAGCCACACGCTCGCCGCCAAGGGCACCGCGGACGGCAGGCTCACCGCGGAGATCGTCCCGTGGCTCTCCACCCGGCCCGGCGGGCCGATCGTGCAACAGGACAACGGGATCAGGACCGACACATCGCTCGAGCAGATGGCGAAGCTCAAGCCGGTCTTCGATCGCCGCTACGGCAGTGTCACCGCCGCCAACTCGTCGCCGCTCACCGATGGCGCATCCGCGGTACTGCTGATGAGTGAGGAAGCGGCCCGCACGCTCGGCTACGAGCCACTCACGTTCATCCGCTCGTATGCCGTGGCCGCGGTCGATCCCGGCTGGCAGCTGCTGCAGGCGCCCATTTTCGCGGTGCCGACGGCGCTCGAGCGCGCCGGCATTCAGTGGAAGGATCTCGGCTTGATCGAGCTGCACGAGGCATTCGCGTCGCAGGTGCTGTCGAATCTTCAGGGCTTTGCCGCCAAGGGGTGGGAGATCAACGAAGACATCATCAACGTCATGGGCGGCTCGATCGCGATCGGCCACCCGTTCGGCGCCACCGGCGGCCGAATCGTGACGACGCTCTCGAACGAAATGAAGCGGCGCGATGTCCAGTTCGGGCTCATCTCGGTGTGCGCGCAGGGCGGGATGGGGTTCGCCATGGTTCTGGAACGCCGCTAGTGGCGACGCTCGCCCCGCCGCGCACCGCCCCCGCGGTAACCTGGGAAATCCACGACGGCATCGCGACCGTCGTGCTCGACCTCAAGGGTCAGCCGGTCAACGTCATTTCACGTGCCGTGAAGGACGAGTTCCTCGCCTGCTTCGCGGCGCTCGCCGCCGATGCGAACGTCCGCGCCGTTGCGTTCTTCTCCGGGAAGCCGGAAAACTTCATCGCCGGCGCCGATATCGAGGAGTTCGTCGCGCTCACGTCGGCCGCCGAAGCCGAGCGCCTGTCGGCCGACGGCCAGGACATGCTCGACCGCATCGCCCGGTTTCCAAAGCCGATCGCGGTGGGCATCCACGGCGCCTGCCTCGGCGGCGGATTCGAGTTTGCCCTCGCCTGTCACTACCGCGTCGCGACCGATCACCCCAAAACGCAGATCGGCTTGCCCGAGGTGCAGCTCGGTATCCTGCCGGGGGCCGGCGGGTGCCAACGTCTCCCGCGGCTCATCGGTGCGCGTGCCGCGCTCGACATCATTCTGGCCGGGAAAAGCGAGCGCGCCGCCAAAGCCTTCAAGCTCGGAATGGTGGACGAGCTCGTGGCGCCGCCCATCCTTGCCGACATCACGCTCGCCGCGGCGCGGCGTCTGGCGGGCGGGTGGCGCCCCAAGCGCAAGCGGCTTGGTGGCTTCGTCGGTTTTCTGCTCGACGGCAATCCATTGGGGCGCAGTCTTGTGTTCCGATCGGCGCGCAAGCAGGTGCTCGAGCGCACGGGCGGAAACTACCCGGCGCCGCTCGCGGCGCTCGAAGCGGTCGAGTACGGCCTCAAGCATGGCATCACCGAGGGTCTGAAGCGCGAGGCGCAGCTGTTTGGGCAGCTCGCGGTGACCGATGTCTCGCGCAAACTCGTCCAGATCTTCTTCGCGACCAACCAGCTGAAGAAGGATCCCGGCGTCGCGAACGCCCCTGCGTCCGTGCGCGTCACGCGCCTCGGCATCATCGGCTCGGGGTTCATGGGATCGGGTATCGCCGGCACGGCGGTCGCCCAGGCCGAGGTCGACGTGCGGATGAAAGACGCTGATGTGGCCCGCGTGGCGCAGGGCATTCTCGCGGCGCGGGCGATTCTCGACGACCGGCTGAAGCGGCGCCGCATCACGAAGTTCGAGTACGCGCGGCTCGTCGCGCTCCTGTCGGGCGGCGACACCTACGCCGGGTTCGGCCGGGCGGAGCTCACGATCGAGGCGGTCTTCGAGGAGCTCGGCGTCAAGCAACAGGTGCTGCGGGAAGTGGAGGCCGTGATCCCGCCGACGGGCGTCTTCGCGTCCAACACCTCGACGATTCCGATTACGCGGATCGCCGAGGCCGCCCACGCCCCCGAGCGCGTCATCGGCATGCATTTCTTCTCGCCGGTCGCCAAGATGCCGCTGCTCGAGGTCATCCCCGGCGCGCGCACCGCACCGCAGACGATCAGCACGGCGGTCGCGTTCGGCCGGCGCATGGGCAAGACGGTGATCGTCGTCCAGGACAGCCCAGGGTTCTGGGTGAACCGCATCCTCGCGCCGTACGCCAATGAAATCGGCCATCTGCTCGCGGAGGGCGCGTCGATCGAAGACATCGACAGCCTGGCGGTGCGGTTCGGATTTCCGGTGGGGCCGGTGACACTGCTCGACGAGGTCGGCCTCGACGTCGCCCTCAAAGTCGCGGCCGTGATGCAGGAGGCATACGGCGACCGTATTCTGCCGGCGCCGGGCCCCGGCGTCGCCGCGCTCGTCAAAGAGGGCCGTCTGGGCCGGAAGTCGGGCCGTGGCTTCTACCTCTATAAGGGCGGGAAGAAGCGTGACGTGGACCAGAGCGTCTACGAGCTCCTCGGCGTCCATCCCAACGGCGGGCCTCGCCCCGCGGAAATCCTGCAGCGGCTCCTGCTCGGGATGGTCAACGAGGCCGCGCGCGCACTGGGCGAAGGCGTCGTCCAAAATCCGCGCGACGGCGATATCGGGGCCATCTTCGGATTTGGCTTCCCGCCCTTCCGCGGCGGCCCGTTGCGGTACGCGGATGATCTGGGCGCCGAGCGCCTCGTCACGGATCTCGAGCGGCTCGCCGAGCGCTACGGGACCCGCTTCACCCCCAGTGAGGTGTTGCGGGAGCATGCCCGCGCCGGGACCAAGTTTTACCGCTGATGCTGCGCGCCGCCTTTCTGTGGCTGAGCGAGCAGCCGCGCATCTTTCGCTTCGTTCGCCGGAACGGGCTCGCCCGCACGCTGGCGTCGCGTTTTGTCGCCGGCGAGACGATCGACGAGGCCATCACGACGCTCCACGACCTCAACGCGAGCAACCTGTCCGCCTCCCTCGACCTCCTCGGCGAGTCGGTGCTGCATGCCGAGGAGGCGCAGCGCGCCTGCCGCACGTACCTCGATCTCCTCGAGCGCATTCAGACGGTTCAGGCCAATGCCAACGTCTCGGTCAAGCTCACGCAGATGGGGCTCGACATCGATGAGCAGCGATGTCTCGGCAACATGCGCGCGATCATCGGGAAGGCGAAGCAGTACGGCTCGTTCGTCCGGATCGACATGGAGCAGTCGAGCTATACCGCCAAAACGATCGCGCTCTTCAAGGACATCCTGTACCCGGAGTTCGGCAATACGGTCGGGGTGGTGCTCCAGTCGTACTTGCGGCGCACCGCCGCTGACGTGAGCACGATGATCGGCCTGGGCGCGCGGGTGCGGCTGTGCAAGGGCGCGTACCAGGAGCCGGAGGACGTGGCATTCCCGGACAAACGCGACGTCGACGCCAACTTCATCGACTGTATGGAGCAGCTGCTGGAGCGTGGCCATTACCCCGGGATTGCGACGCACGACATCAAGATCATCGACCACGCGAAAGCGTTCGCAAAACAGCGGCACATTCCGAGTGCGCGATTCGAGTTTCAGATGTTGTACGGCGTACGGCGCGATCTGCAGTCCCGGTTGCGGCGGGAAGGCTACAACGTGCGCGTGTACGTCCCGTTCGGCACGCACTGGTACCCGTACCTGATGCGTCGGCTTGCCGAGCGCCCCGCGAACATCGCGTTCATCACCACCAACATCCTGAAAGAGTGGACGACACGACGCTAGGCGGTTATCAGCAGGTGCACGGGCGTCCCCCGGCGTTTGGTGCCGCGGACGGCCAGGCCTATTCCGTGGCGACATTCGCCGACGATGCCGCGGAAAAGGGACGCTACGGCGCCGCGCTCCTGTTTGTGCGGTGGGACGAGGCAGCGCGCCCCGCGGGACATCTCGAGACCGATTATCTCGCCTTCGGCTCGACACCTGACGAGGCGCTGGCTCCGGTATTGGCATTGACGCTGGAGCAGGTGAAAGCGCATCTCGATCACTGCGTGGCGCGAGGCGGGTCATGAGTGCCACCAGCGGCGTCGTGCTCGCGCGCACGGCCGGAGGCTATCGGGTCCACACCGACGCGGGCGAAATCATCGCCACCCTCCGCGGTAAGCTCAAGCACCAGGACTCGGATCGGGTCGTTCCCGGCGACGTGGTCGTGCTCGAGGGGTCGGCGATCGCCGAGATCCGGCCGCGCCGCTCGGTGCTCGCGCGTCGGGCGGCGCAGGGCAGCAGCGGCGCAGGGCCCCGCCGCGCTCAGCCCGTGGCGGCCAACGTGGATCAAGTGATCGTCGTAACCTCGGCCCGTGATCCCGAGCCGAGCCCTCGAATGATCGATCGATTCCTGGTGATCGCTGAAGCAAACGGGCTCCCTGCCGCGGTGGTCCTCAACAAGATCGAGCTCGACCGCGCGATCGAGGAGACTCTGGCCCGCCGGTTCAAGACCGCCAGCTATCAACTGTTGGGAACGTCGGTGAAGGCGGATGAAGGCCTCCCCGCGCTGCGCGACTTGCTGCGCGGCAGGCACTCGGTCTTTACGGGCGCATCGGGCGCGGGGAAGTCGAGTCTGCTCAATGCCCTCGAGCCGGGGCTCAAGCTGCGCGTCGGCGCAATCAGCGAGAAGTGGCGGACCGGCAAGCACACCACGACGGCCGCAGAGCTGGTGCCTGTTGCCGGCGTTGGCTACGTCGTCGATACGCCTGGCCTCCGCGAAATCGGCGCCTGGGGCATCGATCCCAACGAGCTGGGCGCCTGCTTTCCGGAATTCCGGCCGTACCTCGATCAGTGCCGCTTCGACAACTGCCGGCACCTGACCGAGCCCGGCTGCGCGGTGCGCGCGGCCCCGCCGGGAGCGATCGATCCCGATCGGCTGGTGTCTTACGAGCGGATCTACGAAGAAGTCAGCGAGCCTTCCTGGTCCAGCGGCCGGCGTCGCGGGAGGTGACTTTGGCCATCACCTGCGCGAACGCGTCATCGAGGTCGATGTGCTGAGAATTGGCGATGCAGATCACCACGAACAGGATGTCCGCCAGCTCCATCGAGATCGATCCTGGCTGCTCATCGGGTTTCTTCGGTTTGGGGCCGAATTGGTGATTGACCTCGCGTGCCAGCTCGCCGACTTCTTCGGCGAGGCGCGCCACGTTCGCGAGCGGCGTGAAGTAACCCGCCTCGAACTGGCCCACCCACTGATCGACGGCATGTTGCGCCTCACGAAAGCTCATGGCTGACCTCGTCGCGCCCTTTCAGGGTGAGCGGTATGCGGCCGTGGACCGTCTCAGTGTCTTGATCGCGCCGCCGTACGACGTCATCGATCAGGCGGAGCGGGCTCGGTACGCGGGCGCCGACCGGGACAATATCGTGCACGTCATGTTGCCGGAAGCGCCGCCGGGGAAGCCGGAAGACGACCGCTACGGCGTCGCGGCGGAACGACTGGCGGCGTGGCGTCGCGATGGCGTGCTGCGTCGCGACGCTCGGCCCGCGCTGTATGTCCTGGCGCAGGACTTCACGCTCCCCACGGGAGAGCGGCTCACGCGCCGCGGGGTCTTCGCCGCGGTGGCGGCCGAAGGCTACGAGCCCCGCCGCATTCGCCCGCACGAGAAGACGCACGCGGGGCCCAAGGCCGATCGTCTGGCGCTCATGCGCGCCACCGCAACGAACATCGAATCGATTTTCTTGCTGGCGCCCGACCGCGATCGCGCCTTGGCGAACGCCCTAGCGGTGGTCTCACAGGGGACGCCCGACGCGACAGCGGAGCTGAATGGTGTGGGAATCCGGCTGTGGATCGTGCGTGACGCGTCCCGTTTCCCGCTTCCCGATTCCCCGCTCTACATCGCGGATGGGCATCACCGCTACGAAACGGCGAGCGCGTACGCGCTGGAGAATCCGTCCGCCGATCGCGTGCTTGCGCTCATCGTGTCGGCGCAGGACCCGGGACTCGCCGTGTTGCCTACGCATCGCGTGATCTTCGGCGCGGGCCGCGAGCTGGAGCGTTTACTGCCGCGGTGGCGCGACTGGTTCGACGTGCAGCCGCTTGCGGCGGGCCGCGACCCGGTGACCACGCTGGCGTCGCTCGGCGTCGATCGCACCGCGTGCCTCGTGGCCGACCCCGCGCGGGTGCTCGTGATGTTGCTCAAGCCCGGCGCGCTGCCCGACCGGGTGCCGAGCCTGGCGCAGAGCACCGCGGTGCGCGAGCTCGATGTCGCGCGCATCGAATCACTGGTCGTGAAGGAGATTCTCGGTGCCGGGACCTCGACACCCATCGTGCGCTACGTGGCGGACGCACAGGAAGCGCTGAACCTGGTCCAGCATGGCGGCGCTGCGGTGAGCGTGTTGTTGAATCCCACGAAAGTGGCGCAGGTGTTTGCCGTGGCGGATGCCGGAGACGTCATGCCTCCGAAGTCCACGTACTTCATTCCGAAGGTACCGAGTGGTCTAGTCTTGCGGCCCTTGTCGTAGCGCGGCGATCAACGCCTTGCAGAACTGCGGCAGGTCGGCCGGCGTGCGGGATGAGATGAGGTTGCCGTCGACAACAACCGCGCTGTCTTCCCAGACGACACCGGCATTTTCCATGTCGTCCTTGATGGCACGGACACTGGTCGCGTGCTTGCCCTTGAGAATCTTGGCCGAGATCGGCACCCAGCCCGCGTGGCAGATGAACGCCACCGGCTTCCCCGCCTGGTAGATCTCCCGCGTCAATCGTAACACCGTGTCGGAGCGGCGCAGCTGATCGGGCGCAAAGCCGCCGGGGATCACCAGGGCGTCGAATTCCGAGGCTGCGACATGTTCCACGTTGGTATCGACCGTGACGGGATAGCCGCGCTTGCCCGGGTAGGTCTTCTCGCCCATCCCGGCAACTGTTGTGGCGGCTCCTTCCTCTTCCAGGCGAATCTTGGGGTACCATAGCTCCAGGTCCTCGTACAACGGAGCCGCGAAAAAGAGTATGCGCTTGCCTTTGAGCGTCATGCGAGGAACCTATATCTTTCGCCTCCGTGAGGCCACGCCAACAGATTCTCGACAACCTCGACTCGGTCTACCGTGAGGCCTATGATCGGGCCAAGTCGTTGAAGGACGAGCGTCGTATGGCCGATCTCGATGCCGCCTACCAGCGCGAACAACTGTTGCTCGAAGTGTTACTCGACATTCGCGACGGGATCAGCGGGTCACCGAAACAAAAGCCGGCCGACTCGGGCGGCAGTCCCATGGCCGCTCTCGACACCATTCGCCGCATCACTCGACTCCGGTAGGAGGTCCGCTGTGCGTTCCTCGTTGTACGTCGCCGCGCTAACGCTGCTCGCCGCTTGTGGGTCCAAGGCCGACATCGTCATCCAGGGCGGGCCGGTTTGGACCGGTCTCTCAACCGGCCGCGGCCGGCCCGGCGCGGTCGCGACCCTAGGCGACAAGATTCTCGCGGTCGGTGATTCGGCTGAAATCGCTCGCTACGTTGGCCCCAAGACGCGAGTCCTTCAGGCCAACGGCGGCCTGATCATGCCGGGGTTCGCCGATGGCCACACGCATTTTGTCGACGGCGGCTTTCAGCTCGCCTCCGTGAATCTGCGGGACGCGGCCACGCCCCAGGAATTCGTCCGCCGGGTGAAGGAGTACGCCGCGCACCTGAAGCCTGGCGAATGGATTCTGGGCGGCGATTGGGACCACACCTTGTGGCGCGGCGCGCCATTGCCGCGACACGAGTGGATCGATTCGGTCACGCTGAATAATCCAGTCTTCCTCAGCCGCCTCGACGGGCACATGGCATTGGCGAACGCTGCCGCGATGCGCGCCGCGAAAGTCACCAGCGCGACGCGCGCGCCCGTGGGCGGCGAAATGCCCCGCGACGCGCGGGGGGAGCCGACCGGCATTTTCAAAGACAACGCCGAAGGTCTGATCGACGCGGCCATCCCGGCGCCCTCCGCCGAGCAGGAAGACTCCGCCGTGGCGCGTGCGCTCGCGCACGCGGCATCGCTCGGCGTCACGGCAACCGGAAACATGTCGGCCTCCTGGGCCAATCTTGCCGCCTACAAGCGCATGGAGCGCGCCGGCCGGATGACGGTCCGGGTCTTTCTCTATCTCCCGATCGACCAGTGGCACGCCGTCGCCGATAGTGTGCGCAACGGCGCGGGCGACGATTGGGTGCGCATCGGCGGCGTGAAGGGATACATGGACGGCTCGGCGGGGTCGCGGACCGCGTTCTTCTTTGAGCCGTTCTCGGACTCAGCGGGATATTACGGGTTGATGCGTCAACCGGAAGCCGAGATGCGCGCGTGGGTCGGCGCGGCGGACTCGGCCGGTCTCCAGATCGCGGTGCACGCGATCGGCGATCGTGCCAACGCGATCATTCTCGCGATCTACGACAGCGTCACCCATGCGCACGGCGCGCGCGACCGGCGCTTGCGTGTGGAGCACGCGCAGCATCTGCGGCCCCAGGAGATCCCCCTCTTTGGCCCTCGGCGCGTCGTGCCGTCGATGCAGCCCTACCACGCCATCGACGACGGCCGCTGGGTCGAGCAGCGCATCGGACCGGTGCGCATCAAGACGACGTACGCCTTCCGGACATTGCTCGACACCGACGCGCCGCTCGCCTTCGGCTCCGACTGGACCGTCGCACCGCTCGATCCGATGCTCGGAGTGTACGCGGCTGTGACCCGCCGAACCCTGGACGACAAGAATCCGAGCGGCTGGGTGCCGGAACAGAAGATCTCCGTGGGAGAAGCGCTGCGCGCCTACACCTACGGCAACGCGTGGGCGACGTTCAACGAGCAGAAATGGGGCACGCTCGCGGTGGGGCGCCTCGCGGACGTCGTGGTGCTGGATCGCGACCCGTTCGCCGTGCAGCCGGAGTCACTGGGGACGATCAAACCCCGCTTTACCATCGCGGGCGGGAAGGTCGTGTATCAAAAGCCCTAGAAACCGGATTCGAGGCTATTTTCCAAGCCCATGGCGACGCGTTCTCGTTCTGTGAATAAAGCGGCACCTGCTGCCCGGCCGGCGAAAGCAGGCGCTGTCCTTTCGAAGGCCGATCTGCTCGACATATATCGGCTGATGCTTCTGTCGCGCCGCATCGACGACAAGGAGATTCAGCTCAAGCGGCAAAACAAGATCTTCTTTCAGATATCAGGGGCTGGCCACGAGGCCGTCCTGGTCGCCGCCGGGAAGGCGTTGCGGCCGTCGTACGACTGGTTCTATCCCTATTACCGCGACCGGGCCCTCTGTCTCACCCTCGGCATGACGCCCACCGAGATGTTTCTCTCGGCCGTGGGCGCCGCCGACGATCCGAACTCGGGTGGACGGCAGATGCCGTCTCATTGGGGTCACAAGCAGCTCAATATCGTCAGCCAATCGAGCCCGACCGGCACCCAGTTCCTCCAGGCCGTCGGCTGCGCCGAAGCCTGGCTGCGCTACGACCGGATCGACGCCCTCAAAGACAAGCCGGAGCATGGCGATGAGGTGGTCTACTGCTCCGCCGGCGACGGCACGACGAGCGAAGGGGAATGGTGGGAGGCGTTGAACAGCGCCAGCAACCTCAAGCTCCCGGTGCTGTTTCTGATCGAGGACAACAAGTACGCGATCTCGGTGCCGATCGAGGTGCAGACGGCCGGAGGATCGGTCTCGAAGCTCGTCAGCAACTTCCCCAACCTGCATCTGGAAGAGGTCGACGGCTGCGACCCGATCGCGTCGTACGCGGCCCTCACGCGCGCGGTCGACTGGTGCCGCCAGCGAAAAGGACCGGCACTCGTCCACGCCCACGTGACGCGTCCCTACTCCCACTCGCTGTCCGACGACGAGATCCTCTACAAGCCGCCGCGCGAGCGCGAGGAGGAAGCGAAGCGCGACCCGGTGACGAGATTCCCCAGGCAGTTACTCGACGAGGGCGTCGCGACCGAATCCGAGATCGAGGCGATCAAGGCCCAGGTCGAGGAGGAGATCCAGGTCGCCGCCGACATGGCGCTCGTGTCCCCGCAGCCCAAACCGGAAACGGCGCTGCAGTGGGTGTATTCGCCCGACGTCGATCCCACATCGGAGCAGTTCGACACCGAGGACGATCCGCATTTCACGGGCGAGCCCACGACGATGGTGGATCTGCTCAACGGCTGCATGAAGGACGAGATGACGCGCGATCCGCGGATCCTCGTCTTCGGCGAGGACGTCGCCGACGTCAGCCGCGTGCAGTACTTGAAGGAAGTGAAGGGCAAGGGCGGCGTCTTCAAGGTGACGTGGGGGCTGCAGCGCCAGTTCGGCGGCGACCGCGTGTACAACTCCCCCCTGGCCGAAGCCAACATCATTGGTCGAGCCGTCGGGCTCGCGACCCGGGGCCTCAAGCCCGTCGTGGAAATCCAGTTCTTCGACTACATCTGGCCGGCCTATCACCAGCTCCGCAATGAGCTCGCGACCATTCGCTGGCGTTCGAGCAACGCCTTCAGCGCCCCGGTCGTCGTGCGCGTCACCTACGGTGGCTACTTGAAAGGCGGCTCGGTCTATCACTCGCAGACGGGCGCCGTGGTCTTCACGTCCGTCCCGGGGCTGCGCGTCATCTGTCCGTCGACGGCCCTCGACGCCAACGGCCTGCTGCGCACCGCCATCCGCTGCGACGATCCCGTGCTGTTCCTCGAACACAAGCACCTCTACCGCCAGACCTACAACAAAGCCCCGAATCCCGGCCCCAACTTCATGATCCCGTTCGGCAAGGCGAAGGTCGTACGGGAAGGGACGGGCTTGACCGTCGTGACCTACGGCGCGGTCGTACAGCGCACGCTGGTCGCTGCCAAGGAGCTCGACGAGAAGGACGGTGTCAGCGTCGAGGTGATCGATCTGCGCTCGCTGTCGCCGGTGGATTGGGAAACGATCGAGGCATCGGTCCGGAAGACGAACAAGGTGATCGTCGCGTACGAGGACGCCCTCTCCTGGGGCTACGGCGCCGAGATCGCCGCCCGGATCGCCGATCAATGCTTCCCCTGGCTCGACGCGCCGGTCAAGCGCGTCGCCTCCACCGACACCTTCGTCGGGTACGCGCCCACCCTCGAGGACTACATCCTGCCACAGGTGGAGGATCTCGCGCAGGCGATGCGTGAGCTGCATGCGTTCTAAGGCGGCCCTCCTCTACAGCATCCTCTTCTTTCTCTCGGGCGCGACCGGCCTGGTGTACGAGCTGCTGTGGGTCCGCGTCCTCTATCAATCGTTCGGCTCGACAATTCAATCCGTCACAACCGTCGTCGCGGCGTATATGGGCGGCCTCGGGCTGGGCGCCTGGCTGTTCGGCCGGATCACCGACCGCTCGCCACGGCCAGCGGTGCTGTACGGCAAACTCGAGATCGCCATTGGTGCGTTCGGCATCATCTCGCCGCTCGTGCTCGGCCTCGCGCATTGGATCTACCTCGGCACCGCGGGTGCTCTTGGGCTCGGCAGCGCCGCCAGCGTGGCGCTGCGGTTTGGACTCGCCGCGCTGGTCCTGCTGATTCCCACCACGCTCATGGGTGGGACGCTGCCAGTGCTGACGCGAGCGCTGATGGGCGACGATCGAGGCTTGCTCAAGCCATCGCTCGGACGCCTGTATGGCTTGAACACGCTCGGCGCGATGATTGGGACGGCCCTCGCCGGATTTGTCTTGATCGAGCTGGTAGGTGTGCGTGCTTCGCTGTGGACGACCGCCGCGATCAACCTGGCGATCGGTGCCGCGGCGATCGTACTGGGTCGCGAGCAGAGCTTGGCTGACCCCGGGCGCAAGCCCGGGGAGGACCAAGGCCTGCCCACCTCTCGCGATCACCTCCACAACGTCGCTCTCATTCTGCTGGCCCTCACCGCCTTCGCGTCACTCCTCGACGAAATCGCCTGGACTCGAGTGCTGATCATGGTCGTCGGCGGGTCGACCTACGCGTTTACCCTGATTCTGCTGGTGTTTCTCCTGGGTATCGGCCTGGGCAGCATCATCGTTGCTCGGCGGAGTGCTCCGCGCCTGGATACCGCCGTCAACGCGGCGCTCGCGCAGGGGCTTACCGGAATCGGTGCCGCGCTCCTGTTCGTGTTCTTTGGATTCCTGCCGTCCTACATCATCGCGGTGTTCCAGGTCGTGGACCTAGGCGCCGCTGCGCGGCTTTTCCTGATGGGCGTCGCCGTCGGCGCGGTGGTGCTCATCCCGGCGATTGGAATGGGCATGACGTTCCCCTTGCTCACCGACCTCACGGCTCGCGAGCGTGAGGCCCGCGGGGCGGACGTCGGTGCAGCCTACGCGCTCAACACGCTTGGCAGCATCCTCGGCGCCGTGTTGACCGGCTTTGTGCTCATCGTGGCGCTGGGAACACAGACAACGCTGCGCATCGGACTCATCGTCAACGGCATCGCCGCGTTGGCGCTCGCGGTCCTCGCCTCACGCGGCATCGCGGAGGGCTCGGCGGAAGACCGGCGGATCCGCGCGCGCGTGCTGACGGCGGGAGGTCTCGGCACCGTGGCGCTGCTCGCGGCCGTGGCCGCCCCCGGCTGGAGCACGCGCCTGATCGACCTGGGGCCCACGATCTACGCGCGCCAGCCCATGGATCAGGCAGCGCGGCGGCGGTTCCTCGAACACCGCGGCGTGCGGCAGCTCGCCTTCCGTGAAGGGCCGAACGCGACCGTCAGCGTGTGGGAGGGCGAGACGGGGCGGTCGCTGCGCGTCAACGGGAAGGTCGATGCGTCCGATCGCGGCGACATGGACACGCAGATCATGATCGGCCTGGCCCCGATCGTCGCGCATCCTGGCGCCACCTCCGCGTTCTTGATCGGCCAGGGCACCGGCGTGACGACGCGCGTGCTCGCGGCCGTGCCCGGCATGACTCGCGTGAAGGTGGTGGAGATCGAGCCCGCCGTCCTCGCGATGGACAGCCTCTTTCACGCGGTCAACGACCGCGTCCTTTCCCGCCCCAACGTACACGTGGTCGTGGACGACGCGCGCAGCGCCCTGCAGCTCGATCGCGAGCGCTACGATGTTATCGTGTCCGAGCCCTCCAATCCGTGGATCGCGGGCATCGCGACGCTGTACACGCCGGAGTTTTTCCGCATCGCCAAGGCGCGGCTCTCCGATGACGGCGTGTTCTGCCAATGGATCCAGCTGTACCAGCTGCCGCTCCCCATTGTCGCCGGCATCGTGCGCTCCCTGCACCAGGTGTTCCCCCATGTGAACGTGTGGTTCGGCGGCACCGCCGACCTGGTGGTCCTGGCGTCGTCCCGCCCGATCACCTACGACCGGACGTGGCTTGCGCAGCTCATCGGTCCAGGCGGCCAGCTTCAGGCGCTGAGCAGAGAGTGGCTCAGCATCGAGGCCCCGGACGAATACTTTGGCCGGCAGCTGCTGGGTGACTCGGGAGTTGCGCGTCTCATCGCCCGTGCGACCTTCGGGCACAGCGACGACCGGCCTCGCCTGGAGTTCGTCGCGGCCCGCCGCTTTCTCGATCCCGGCGCGGCGGCGAACGCCGTGTTCGACTCGCTCGTGCAACTCGGGACCCGCGAAACCGGGGCGTCTCCCTTCACGCTCTTACGAATTCTCGCGGCGCGCCGCAGCGATGCCGGCCTGCTGCCCTATCTCGACGCGGCGCGGCGTGCCCAGCCCGACGAAGCGGAGTGGAGCGTGCGCACCGCCGGAGTTCGGCTGGCGCTCGGCGATACGGCGCAAGCCGATTCGCTGCTCAGCGTGGCGATGGCTCGGCATGCTGGAGCGGACGCACTCCAGATGCGTGCGCTGCTCGCCGCCGCGCGCAGCAAGCCGTTCGCTGCCTCGGCCTTGCGGGACGCACTGGCGGCCGGCGCCGACACCGCTCAGATACGTGCCGCGATGTCGTTGCTGGCCGTTCGGGGATCCCGCTGGGCCGAAGCCGCCTCGCAGGCGGACGGCGCCTTGGCCGCGGCGCAGGGGACCTTTCGCCATCCGTTCCCCGGCGAATTCCTGTCGCAGGCCCTCGGGCAGATCGCGTTGGACGCGCCGGCGCAGCTTGCGGACAGCGTCCTGCGCTACGCGGCTGCGCGGCGCCGGGGGTCGGCCCGCTATCTCGAATTGGCGGCGGTTGCGGCGCTTCGGGCGGGCCGGTGTGAAGACGCAGCCGCGGGTTTCGTGGAGCTACTCGACTTCGCGCTGCAGCGGGAGAACGGCCCTGCCCTGGTGCGCGACTGTTGGGCCAGTCAGGATTCTACGGCGAGGACCGGGGCCGCTGGCCACGGGGCGGCGAGAGGGGTGCAGGAGAAGCACTGAGGACGTCGCGGATCTCGCTGGCGGCCTCGATGACATGATCCACGTCCCGCGACAGCGCCCGCGCCTGTTGCGTGGCATTCGTCAGATCGCCCAGGACCGCCGCCACTCCCGCCGAGCGCAGCCGCAGCAGGTCGAAGCGCACGTTCTGCATCGCCAGCACACACGACTCGATTTGCTCCTCGACGCGCTTGCGGCGTGACAGGAGATCGGTCAACGCCTGACGCTGGCGGTCGAGTAAGCTGAGCTGGCGTTCGCGCTCCGTTCCTTCTTCATGATGCTTCACCGCTTCAATGCGTAGTTCGATCCGGGCCACGGCGCCGTCATCCACGTCGGCGCTCATGCTGTGCAGCATTCTCGCGAGGTCCTCGGCACGCTTCAGGAGCGCGTCGACCGTGACCACCACGTCCGGAAGCAGCTTCCGCTCCGACGCCGGCACGCGGTCCATGATCTTGAGGATCGCCTCCCGGTCGTTGCGTGCCAACCGCACGGTGTCGACGTGGCGGCCGAACTCATCGGCTTTGGGCGGCCCGAGGGCGCGCCGCGGACTCCCCCCCGGCCCCCCCCGCAACGCCTCCTGCGCGTCCGGCGCAGCCGGCCGGTGCAGGACGTCACGCCACGAGTACCCGTTCTGCCACAGCTTCATGTACCGTGGCAACAACCCGAAGCCGCCCCAGATGGCCGTCGGTAACAGCGACAGCGGGCCGAGTCCGTTGCCCATGAGGAGATCGATGAACATCAACCCACCACAGATGGACGCCCACGTGACGAACGCGTCGCGGAAGGTCGCCACCATCTTCGACTCGCCGCTCGGCGTGAGCTCGCTTCGCGGATCCGGCTTGGCCAGGGGTCGACTGCCGCGCCGCGGGCGCTCCGGTCGGACCCCGCCCGACAGCCGCGCCGGGGGCGGGCCCAGGCGTGTCTCGAGGCGAGCAGCCGCACCGCCGCTCGTGCGACGGGACGGCCGGTACGGGGGCGCGCTGCGCGATTCCAGCGCGCGCCGCAGCGCGTCGGCCGTCGGCCAGCGCGCCTCTGGCTCCTTCTCGAGCGAGCGCATGACGCACGATGCGAGATCGTCCGGGCAGGTTGGAGTCCGATCCTGCAGGTTGGGGGCCTGTTCGGTGATCTGTTTCAGGAGAATGCCCGGCACCGTAGGCGCTGAGAACGGCAGCTCGCCTGCGAGCATCTGGTAGCCGACGACACCCAGACTGTAGATGTCGGAGCGGCCATCGATCTCCCGATCGCCGGCCGCCTGTTCGGGACTCATGTAGTGCGGTGTCCCGATCGCCACACCGGTCGCGGTCAGTGTTCCGGGGCCCGTGGTGGAGGTGAGCGCCTTGGCGATCCCGAAGTCGGTGAGGACGGTCCGGCCGCGGCTCCCCTCGAGCAGGATGTTGTCGGGTTTGACGTCGCGATGGATGATGCCCAGGGCGTGCCCCGCGCCGAGTGCGTCGGCGGTTTCCATCAAGATGCGCCGGGCTTCCTCCGGTGGCAGTCGCTCGCGGCGCTTGAGACGCGCCGCGAGCGATTCACCGTCCACATAGGCCATCACGAAGTACACGAGTCCCTCGGGACCTTCGCCGACGGAATGAATCGGGACGATGTGCGGGTGGGACAGACGGGCGGCCGTTTCCGCTTCCCGGAGGAAACGCACGCGGATTTCCTCCCGGAACGCGAGCTCGGGCGGGAGCACCTTGACTGCCACCGCCCGCTTGAGCCGCTCGTCGCGGGCATGATAGACGACGCCCATGCCGCCGCGGCCAATCTCCTTGTCGAGCGTGAAGGAAGAGCCAAGGGCCTGGCTCAGCCGCTGCGCCAACAGATCGCTCATGCCGTTTTGCAATCCATTCGTGGACTAAGATTTAGCCGCATCCATGCGGTGTTGCAACACAGTCTGGACGGGTCGTGTTGGCAGCTACGCGCCGCTTTGGCGGCACTTTTCGGAACGGACCTGCCGCCAGCGGCGTTTTTTCGTGGCATAGACGGTGCGTTCTGCTTGCCGAACCGTAGTCCACGAAACTTAGCATCGGAGATATCATGTCAGACCGGATGACTTTGCCCGTCCTGCCGCTACGTGATGCCGTGCTCTTTCCCGGTGTCGCGTCGCCTATAGGCGCGGGCCGTCCTGCGACACTGCGCGCCATAGAAGCCGCACTGAAAGACCCCGACCGCAAGGTCTTCGCGGTCGCACAGAAAGACAACGTCGATCAGGTCTCTCCCGGCGTGCTCTACACCACCGGGACGATCGCGCGGATCAGTCAGGTCCAGCGCAATCTTGGTGGCGTCCAGCTGATCTTGCACGGCGAAAGCCGCGGTGCCGCGGTCCATTATAGCGAGACCAACGGCTATCTCGTGGCGACCGTGCGCGAGGTCCCTGACCTTCCCCCTCTCAATGAGAAAGATGCAGCCTTCGTAGCGTTGCATCGTGAGGTCCGCGAGCGCGCCGCCGAGCTGGGGCAGAAGGCGGGCCTTCCCCCCGACGTCATCCAACAGGTGCTGCAGGGTGTCACTGACCCCGGCGCCCTCGCCGACCTGGTCGCCGGACACCTCGACATCCAGGCACTCGAACGCCAGCAGCTGCTCGAGGCGCTCGCGGTCGAGGACCGGCTGCGCCGGGTGCTCGTCCACGTCCAGCGCCAGATCGCGGTCGTCGACGCGCAGGAGGATATCAAGTCGCAGGTCCAGGAAGAGCTCGGCGAACGCCAGCGTGAGATGCTGCTGCGCGAGCAGATGAAGGCAATTCGCAAGGAGCTCGGTGAGGAGGAAGAGGCGGCCGAGGCCGACGATCTCAAGAAGCGCCTGGACGCGCTCGAGTTGCCGGAGGCGGCGCGCAAGGAAGTCGATCGCGAGCTGGCCCGGCTGGAGCGCGCTGGCCGGGAATCGATGGAAGCACAGGTCATTCGCACCTATCTCGAGACCATCGCCGAGCTGCCGTGGAACAAGCGGTCAGAAGAGTCGCTCGATCTCAAACGGGCGGCCGAAATCCTCGAAGAGGACCACTACGGGCTCCAGGACGTGAAAGACCAGGTGCTCGAGTTCCTCGCGGTTCGGCAGCTCCGGCAACAACAGCCCAAGGAAGAGGCTCCGGGAAACGAGGACGATCGCGCCTCGCGCGCGCCGACGCTGCTGTTCGTCGGACCGCCGGGCGTCGGCAAGACCTCGATTGCCAAGTCCATCGCACGCGCCATGGGCCGTCCCTACGTGCGGATCTCGCTCGGCGGAGCCCGCGACGAGGCCGACATTCGCGGCCACCGGCGCACCTATGTCGGGGCGATGCCGGGCCGCATCATCCAGGGGATGAAACAGGCGGGCGCGAAGAACCCGATCTTCCTGCTCGACGAGGTCGATAAGCTGGGCATCTCGTTCCAGGGAGATCCGGCCGCCGCGCTGCTGGAAGTGCTCGATCCGGCCCAGAACGACAGCTTCACCGACCACTATCTGGGCGTTCCGTTCGACCTCTCGGAGGTGCTGTTCATCGCAACGGCGAACTTCCTGCAGAGCATTCCCGGGCCGCTGCTCGACAGGCTCGAAACGGTGAACTTCGCCGGGTACACCGAGCGCGAAAAACTCGAGATCGCCAAGCGCTATCTCGTGCCGCGCCAGCTCCGGGAGAACGGCCTCCGCACCGATCAACTGGGGTTGAACGACGCCGCGCTGAGCGAGATCATCGCGAGCTACACGCGCGAGGCGGGCGTTCGCCAGCTCGAGCGCGAAATCGGCAAGCTCGGACGCAAGGTCGCCCGCAAGATCGCCGACGGCGCGGCGCAGACGGTGACGGTCACGCGAGCAGACATTCCGGATCTCATCGGGCGGCCGAAGGTGCACCCGGAGCGCATGGCCGGGGAGGATCAGGTTGGGGTGGCGACGGGGATGTATTACACGCCCGTCGGGGGCGACATCATGTTCGTCGAGGCCAGCGTCATGCGGGGGAAGGGCGAGCTGGTCCTGACCGGACAGCTGGGCGATGTCATGAAGGAGTCCGCGCGCGCGGCGTTGACGTACGCCAAGTCGCACGCCGATCTGCTCGGGATTCCGGAAGATGCGTTTGTCGATACCGACATTCACGTCCACGTTCCCGCGGGCGCCATTCCGAAGGACGGTCCGTCGGCCGGCGTCACCATGGCCACGGCCCTGGTCTCGGCGCTCTCGCGGCGGCCAGCCCGGCACGACATCGCGATGACCGGTGAGGTCACTCTGCGAGGACGCGTGCTGCCGATCGGCGGCGTAAAAGAAAAGGTCCTCGGCGCGGTGCGGGCGGGGATCACATCGGTGATTCTGCCGAAGGAAAACGAGCCAGACCTCGAGGACCTGCCGGAGGAGGTCCGCAAGACGCTCGATGTGCATCTGGTGGAGGAGCTAGGCGACGTGTTGAGCCTCGCGCTCCGAGGGGCGCGGTTCGAGGCGGGACACCTGATCTTCGAGACGGAAGCTCCGCTTGCCTTAGCTCGCGCTCACTCCGGCCACAACTAGGTCGACCGCGGCGTCGCGCCAGCGCTCGCGCAGCGACGGCTCGTCGGCACCGAGGGGCCGCGCGCTGGCGGCGACGACCGCTTCCATGCTGAGGTAGCCGACCATGAGGATCAGTGCCTGAGCAGCAGCAAGGTGCGGGTCGAGATCGTCCCGCACCTTGCCCAACCCCTGGCCCTCGGCGAGCAGGACGACCAGCCGGTTGATCGCGGGCGCGAACGCGGCTCCACCGTCCGACCGCGTTCCCTGCCCGAGCAACGCGACTACCTGAGGATTCTGGGCGAGGAATTCGAACTGCGCGGCCAGCGTGAGCCTGAGCCGTTCCAGCGGTCCACCGGCCGGGTTCGCGAGTCGACCGAACGCCGCTTCCAGGTCGCCGGCGGTCTGGGCCAGCACTGCCTGGAAAAGGCCGCGCTTGGAGTGGTAGTAGTAGAACAGCAGCTGCTTGTTGACGCCTGCGCGTCGCGCGATCTGATCTACACGCGCGCCCGCGAAGCCACGCTTGGCGAACTCCTCGCGGGCGGCTGCCACGATTCGTAATGCTCTGTCATTACTTAGCTTGGGTGACATGAGGCGATTTCGTCAACCGTTTGGTTGACGAAATCTAAGGTCCTTCATCCGGCGCCGCCACTGCCCCGGTGCTCGGCTTCGGCGCGGTTGGCCACGCCACCCCCAGATCATTCCAATTCAGAATCGTATTGAACACCAACGCGAAACTCCCCTGCGTCTCCCACCGCCACAGCGGCCGGATCGCAAACAGGACCACGTGGCCCTGACCGACAGGCGCGTCGAGCACGGCCGGCCTGCCCGCCAGCTCTTCGCCGTTCACCAGCAACCCCGACAGTCGCAACGAGTCGCGCTTCTGATCGAACGACATGACGACCCGTGGCCGCATCCGCGCCTGCTGCGCGGTGAGGTCGGGATCCTGATCTTCGGGAATGTCGGTGGACGTATCCACCTGGAAGAGCGGCGACTGATTGAAGTAGACCGCCAGCGTATCACCATACCCGTAGGCGATAGGACTGCGAGCATCCTTCGTCACCGCACGGTAGATGCCACCTGTGGCGCGCAGCTGCTTGGCCGGTGTGATATCCACCCCGCGCGTCACCCCGTAATCGGTGAATACCGCCGATGTGCCCCCTTCTGTAATGACCACGCCGCCCGCGGCAATCCATTGGCTCAGCGTGGCCATCCCCTCGAGGCCGATGCCGGGCCGCACGTCGTCGGTGGAGTCCTGGCCGCCAAGGTTCGGCGTCAATGCGCTGCGGCGCCACGGAATCGGCGGCCCATTCATCGGGAGCCCATTGACGATCTGCTGTGCGTTGTTCGACACGTGCGGCAGCACCAGCACATTGAACTGCCGGAGCAGGTCACGCCGGTTGAGTTGCTGGACGCTGAGATAGGTATACGGAATCTTCAGCACGTCGAAGGCGTACCGCACCCATCCTTCGTTCTGCGTGTTGAGCCAGGAGTGCACCAGCGCGATTCGCGGCAGGTCGAGCTCATGGCGGGCGACCTGCGGCACGGCGCCGACCCCGACGACGCTGAGCCCTAACGACTCCGCGGCCTGCGACACCCGTCGCTCGATACTGGCGGCGGCCGGAATGATCGTGGTCCCGCGTCCGAACCCGCGCTGACCGACCGAGAACGAATCCTCGCTCGCGAACATGCGGACGTCACGGAGCGTGAAGCGGAACTGCGTGAGGCCGGACTCCGTCGTCGGCGCGATGAGATACGCAGTCGGCGCCTTGACCCCGGATACCTGACCCCTGACCCGCGCGTCCGCGGTCAGCGGCTGCAGCGGCGCGTGGAGCACGGTCGTGTCGGTGATCGGGTGCAGCGCGACGTTGCGAACGTACTGCAGCGTCCAGCCGGTGTCGTCGTAGGGCGTCGGGTCGTTTGCGCCGTAGTCCTGCTTGCTGAAGTAGCTCTTGGCGAGCGGTCCATACGGCTGATCGAGCGTGACGACGTAGTCGCCGGCTGCGACATCCATCCCGCCGGCTTTGAACGCCTGCGACGCACGCTGGACCTCGATACCGTGGAAGCGGAGCAGGTTGACGAGATTCGCGGCCTCGACCGCGCGAGGTTGACTCGCCGGGATATGGAACGCATTCGGTCCATCGTTGGCCCGGCCCCGCTCGACAGCACGCACACCCTTACGGTAGAACTGGTCGAGGTAGCGATGGCCATTGCGCGCCATGTAGTTCAGCGCGATGAGCAACGCGGACTCCTGGTAATTGATGTTGTTGCGAATGCACCACCGCACGCCGTTGAGCGGCGGGTTGGGACGGAACCATTCGACCGACGTCTGACGGTCGGGCAGTTTCACCGTGTGGCACTCGGCGCCGCGCGACGTATACGTCTCATAGAAGCGGCCGATCGAGTTATGGCCGTTCGCTACCCAGAACATGTAGTTCGGTGTCCAGCCGTCGTAGAAGTCGTGTGTCCAGACTCCCGGCAGCCCGCGGCTCGTCAGCGCGGTGATCTCCTGGAACGCGAGCTCATTCCATTCGCTGATCACGATCGGATCGAGCTCGCGGTTGTACGGACCGGTGCCGGTCGATGTATAGAGGAAAGGCACCGATTCGTGGAGATCGTGCAGCACGGTGGGATGCCAGGCGAAAAAGGCCTTCATCATGGTCCGGGTCAGCACCTGTGACATCACGATGCCGTCCCGGTTGTTGTCATGAGCAGTGTACTTCCCCCAATAGATCAGTCCCGGAGCGATGTTCTTGTTGGCCTTCCGATACCGATACACGTCCACCATGCGGTCACGCCCATCGACTTCGGTCACTGGCGTTATGAGCGTTATGACGCTGTCGCGAATCTGCCGGACGACCGGCGTCTCTTCGACGGCCAAGCGGTAGCCCAATTCCATCAGCATTTCCGGCGAACCGGTCTCCGGCGAGTGAATGGAACCGGTGAGGTAGTAGATCGGCTTCCCCGCGGCGACCAGCCGCTGCGCCGAGTCGGAGTTCAGGCGTCTGGGATCGGCCAATGCCGCCGTGATGTCACGATAGTGCTCGAGCTGTGTGATCGTCGCGGAGTCGGCGATCGCCACGATGATCATCGGGCGCCCCTCGTCGCTGGTGCCGAGGTCGAAGACCTTCACGCGCGGCGACGCCTCGTCCAGCGTCCTGAAGTAGCGCGTGATGTCGGCGACGTAGGAAAGCCGCCCCACGGTGCCGGGAACGTAGCCGAGCACCTTGAACGGTGTCGGCACCCGCGCGTCGGCGGGAAGGTGATCGGTGAGCTCGGTGTTGAAGCGGAGCTCGGTGGTCAGCTCACGGATTTTGGCGGTGTACACGGAGTCTAGCGGCTGCTGGAGCGCAAGAAGCGCGATGACGGCGTGGACCATGCGACGTTCTCCGGAATGCGAGATAGGCCTTCTTTCAGAAAATCGAGCAGCAAGGGATTCACTTGATCGGGCGATTCCTCGGGCGCGTCGTGTCCCGTGCGATCGAGGACGACGAACTCGCTGCGCGGCAGTTCACGGGCAAACCGGCTGCCGTCGCCGAGCGCGATCCAGCGGTCCGCGTTGCCCCACAAGATCAGCGTGGGCGTCTGCACGCTTCCCAGGCGTCCGCCGAGGGTGTCGAACCTGAACTCTCGGAGCACGCCTCGCAAGGCGCGTCCGTACTCAGGATCCGGAACCGGCGCGTAATACTGATCGATGTCCGCCGCGGTGACCTTACCCGGATCGGCAAACGTCGAGCGCACAATTCGGCCGGTGATCCAGCGTCCCCGGAATGTCGTCATGACGGCGCCGAGCAAGGGCCAGCGCGCCATCTTGAGGACGCCGGGCCAGCGGATGCCGAAGCCCGCGGCGTCGATCAGCACCATCCCGCGTACGCGATCCGGATGCGCGATCGCGACCTCCGCGGCGATGGCGCCACCCATCGAATGCCCCACCAGCACCGCGCTCGCGATGCCGAGTGAGTCGAGCAGCGACACTACGAGGTGCGAATACGCCGCGTTGCTGTATCCGTGCGCCGGCTTGTCGGAAAACCCGAAGCCGCGATTATCGAACGCGACCACGCGATAGCCCGCCGCCACGAGCGGCGCCAGCTGATGCCGCCAACCGTACAGGGAGGCGCCGATGCCGTGAATGAACACGACCGGCGTGCCGTTGCCGGTGTCGATCATCCGCAAGCGCGTGCCGTCAACGGTTCGATATTGCGCGCGAAAAGGCGTACCGGCGGGGTAGCGCTGCGCTTCGGGAAGCGCCGACGCGCGGCAGGCAGCCAGTAACAACACAACACAGAAGAGCTGAGGCCGCCGAGTCACGGGTCTAGAGCGCGCGTTGCGCGAGAAGCACGATGAGCGGGTGAGACGTCCATAAGCCCGCGATCCCGTCACCCTCTCCCGTGGTCATCACCAGCTGTGCGGCGTCGATCAGGAGGATCGTCGCAGCGGGAGCGTCGTCCGCGGCAGGCTCGAGCCAGGCCGGCGCATCGGCCGGCATGCCCCCGCGGACACGCACGCTTACCTCAGCCCGCTCTCCCGCGCGTCGCCACGCGGGCAGGGTCGGCCGCCAGAGCTCGAGCGCCATGATTCCTTTTACACTCCGCTCCGCCCGGGCGACCAGCTGCATGATGAGGTTCGCCACGGCGCGACTACCGGAGACCTCGCGGGTGACGGGATCGCCGGGCCGTGACATGTCGCGCAGCTCTCGGCTGAGCCGGTCCAGCGCCTCGCCTTGCACCGTGGCGAGCTGCGCGACGAGCCCTTGGGGATCGGTCGGGCGATAGCGCGCGGGGCGCTGAGGAGGTGGGGTTCGCGTGGCGGCGCCGCGGGAGACCAGCCCCTCGAGGGCGCCGTAGGCATTCGCGCGAGCCAGCCGAGCACCCCGGGCCACGGCATAGCCGGTCGAAGGGCCCAACCGTAACAGCGTCGCGTAAACGAGCGACTCGGTAGGCGTAAAGCCAAAAGGAGTCAAATCGAGCGTCACTGTAGTAGTAGATACTACTACTTACCTAGACAACGTTCAACGGTATTCCCAAGAGCCTCGCGATGAGCGCCAGGCGGAACGTCACGTCGGTCTGCCGCTGGGCCGGACTCTTCCCCGGCCCCTCGAGCGGGAAGTAATGCGATATCACCGCGTTGGTTGATTTGGGCATGACGCGGAGTCCTGCGGGGCTCCAGATGCCCTGGTCGTCGCATTCGCTGTAGAGCCGGGCCAAAACCTTGGCCGCAATCGGCACCTGCCGGACGATCCCGAGCCGGGTGAGGAGCTCCAGCCAGTAGACGGCGAACGCCACATCGCTCACCCGGCCCTGAGCGTCGGCGTGCATCGGATCGCCCAGGACCTCGAACAGCGGCCGAAACACCTTTTTCCCAGCCTGGATGAAAAACGACCGGCGGGGCGTGGCAATGGAGAAATACGCGGCCAGTCGCTCGAGGAATCCCGCGCGTTCCCGCTGCACGGCCGGCATGAACGCCAGCATCTCGATGGAGAATACGGTTGGCGGATACGCGAGCGGGTCGAGCACCGTCTTCCCGTGCGCCTTCTTGAACGGCTTCTGCGCCACGTCACTCCGCAGATACATCGAGATGTCGCTCGCGATGCGATGTGCCGCTCCACGCAGGCGCGGGTCATCCTGGTGCGCGCCGCGGGCCAGCGCCGCTGCTGCGCCCTGGGCACCCATGCTCCGCACCCACAGCCCGAGACCAGGATCACCCTTCGCGGTGCGCTGGAACTCGACGAGCAGGGTCGGATCATCGTCGCGGGACAGCAGGCGGAAGAGAAACCGGTCAGCGAAGCGGAACGGCCGTGAATCGGCCGGCCAGCCGAGCTCGAGCAGGCGGCGATACTGGAAGATTGTGCCCACTTCCTTCCACCCCATCGCCTTCGAGGGTGCGGGCGCAAGCAGATTCCCCCCCCACAGTCCGGTGTCTTTTTGCTTGCGGACGATGGCGAGCGCTTCCTTGTAACGCAGTAACTCCTCGCGGAGGGCAGTTACACGTTCGAAGTCGCGCGCCGGTTCGGGCACGACTTCGGTAAGGGTCCGATACTGAAGAGGAAGACTGGCGGCCTCATACAACCACGACAGAGGCACCGTATGCGTGGAGGGAATCTCCAACCGCCGCTCCAATGGTACGAGGTCGGACCAGCAGGTGCTGCCGGGTGAAAAACGGGCGCAAACTTATCCGCCCCCCGGCCAATAGGCAATCGGCGCAGATTAACCCCTTGCCATCCAAGATGTTCCGATGATCCTCCGAGCATGCAATTCGCTGCACCCTACGGTTGTGGGCGCTGGAACTCGGAGGACGGCAGCCACCGAGGCATCGCCGGATCGTTCGCGATTGCGAGTGCCGTTCGAACGGTCACGCGAACCTCCTGCGCCATGCCGTCGTAGCGGAACGTGGGCTGATACTCGTCGCTCGGCTGATGGTAGCGCTGCTGATTGTAAAGGTTTTCCTGCTCCTCACCCCAACCCTTCGGACGCCCGACAAAATCATCGCCCGCAAAGATCGACAGCGCCGGCACGCCGGCGCGCGCAAACGGAAAGTGGTCGGATCGAAAGAACGAACCACGGACATCCGGCTTCGCCTCCACCGTGAGCGCTTCGGCCTGTGCGGCGGCAGCGATCACCGGCCCCAGCGTCGATCGATCCCTGCCCAGCGCGCCGATGGTGCGCGTCGCGCCGCGCACATTCGTCACGTCGAGGTTCAGCACGGCGGCGGTCTGCCCAAGGGGAATCAGGGGGTGCTGCACGTAGGACTCGCTGCCGAGCAGTCCGCTCTCTTCCGCGGTCGTCGCGACGAACACGACCGAGCGCGCGGGCCGGGGCAGCTCGGTGAGCGCTTTGGCGGCACCCAGGATTGCGGCGACCCCGGAGGCGTTATCCTCGGCGCCATTGTAAATCGAATCACCTCGAATCGCTGGTCCGATGCCCTTGTGATCCCAGTGCGCCGTGATCAGCACAGCCTGCGATGCCAGACGCGGATCCCGGCCGGGCAGGCGCGCCGCGACATTCTCGGATTCAACGTGTCGCAGGGCGCTGCGTACCTGCGCGGCGGCCGTGATCCCGGTGGCCACGGGGCGGAAATCGCGGCGTGCCGCCGCTCGACTGAGCGAATCGAGATTGAGCCCAGCCTTGGTGAGGGCGGCGCGTGCGCTCGCCTCCGTGACCCAGCCCGCGAACGCGATGCTTGGTGAACGCGGCTGATCGAGCTTGAACTGTTCGACCGACCACGAGCCGCGGACGACCTCCCACGGGTAGGTCGCGCTCTCGGTTGTGTGAATCAGGATCGCGCCCGCCGCACCCTGCCGGGCTGCTTCTTCCAGTTTGTAGGTCCAGCGGCCGTAGTAGGTGAGGATCTTGCCGAGAAAGACGGTGGAGTCGACCAGGCCAGGATCGTTGACCAGCATGAGCAGCACCTTGCCATGCAGATCGACACCTTTGTAGTCGTCCCATTGCCATTCGGGAGCGCGGATCCCGTAGCCGACGAACACGACGTCCCCACTCGCCGAAATATCGGCTTCGGGCCGCTCGGCCCACGCGACGAAGGCGTCGCGGTAGACGAGGCTGTCAGATGAGGTGCCCGGCTTGCCCCACACGAGCGTGGGCTGCGGCGTCATCCCCACCAGCGCAACCGGCTGGAAGTAGGTCCCATTCGCTCCGGCCGGCTCGAGTCCCAACGCCTGGAACTGCGCGGCGATGTATGCGGCCGCGAGCCGGCCGCCCCGCGTCGCGGGCGCGCGGCCTTCCAGCAGGTCGCTCGCGAGGAAACGCAGGTGGGCGTCCATGGCGGTCGTGTCGACCGGAATGGATGAGGGACGCTGCGCCATTGCGGAGCTCGCCGCGAGTGCCAGCATCGTGACAAGATTCCAACATCTGTTCGTCATTGATTGCCTTGCTCCCGTGAAAGCGCGCATTTGACGGTGTCGATGGTACCGGGCCGATGGCTCCCTGCTTCGCTGGTCAGGACAAAGGTCGAATCATCGAGAAAGTCGATCGCCTCCCCGCCGATCTCGAGTGCCGCGATGTTGCAGGGTCGGTCGCGGGCCGGCAGCAGCCGGCCGCCCACGCCAGAATAGAAGAGGTAGATCTCGGTATAGGTGCGTATCGCCACGAGCCGACCGTCGGGGCGGATCGCCCCCGCGGTGACAACGCGACCAGCTTGGGAGCTAGGGCGGATATCGAGAGTCTGCACCAGAGTCGCCACGATGTCGGACGTCGTATCGGCGGTGCGCCAGGCACGGCGGTCGACGCGATACACGCGAATCGCGCTCCCGCGCGTCGCGCCCTTGCTCACGAGGTAGACCGCCGTGTCGCGAGGCGATACGTAGGCCGCCTCGACGTCATGCGGGCCATCTGGATACCGCAGCCGCAGGACCGCAGGCGCTCTGGTGGTGCCCGACGTGTCGCTCGCCCGTTCCGGTGGCGGGGGTTCCGGAACTGCATAGATCGTGACGAAGGGCCGAAACTCGAGGTTGTCTCCGGTGTCAGCGAGATACACGCACGCCGACGCCCGTGGAGAAAAGGCGACCGGGCAGGGGCCGAGGGATATGTCTTCCCAGTCGATCGCATCCGCGCCGGGCACGAGGAGGGCGCCTCGATCGGTGCCGCGCAGGTCCGTTGCGTAGAGGTACGGCCTATCACCCGAATCGTTGTGCGTCCACAGGACGTCCGGGTACGCGCGACTCACCGCCACGCCGGAGCTTTCGATGAGGCGGGGGCTCTGAAAAATCGCTTGCAGAAGGAGTAACGCGGTTGCGAACATGAGCGTCCAGGAAGATACTTCGCTTATGCGCGACGCAAATGTGCGCCTGAAGGGCCGGATCCTCTATCTCGCCGAGGATCCGGGCTTTGTGCGCGCGCAGCTCGAGGGAAACGATCCGTCCTGGACGCCGGCGACCAAGCTGCGCGACGACATCTCGACGGACGAAATCACCCCCGCCTACATCTGCTACTACTACGACGAGACGCTTGGCGAATTCCCGTACCTTGGTCTCAAGTGCCGCGACGAGTTCCCGATCAGCCGTGGCGGCGTGAAGCGCGGCGGGTTCGTCGCCGCGGTGAGCGGCAAGCGGCGGGGCAAAGGATCATCGCGCGAGCAGTCGCCCTACGCCGAGATGTGCGCCGGCATCAAGCTCGTGGTCGCCGAAAGCATCGAGCGCATCTATCGTGAGAACTGCCAGAACCTCGGCGTGCTGACGACGACCGACTTCGCGATCCTGGACAAGATCAAACGCGGCGAAGACATCCCGCTCTCTACGTTCACGGCGGGCGAAGGCGAGATCACCCGCGGCATCATCGAGCACGGCGGCTTGTCCGGCGCGCCCGATGACGCTCGGCGAGAAGATTCTCGCGCGGCGCTGGGTCGTCGATCCCGCAAAAGGCAAGATCGGCGTGCCCGCGGTGAAGCCCGGTGACGAAGGGTTCGTGCTCACCGACATCCGCTTTAGCCACGAGTATGTGACCCCGATGGCCGCAATCTTCTTCGAGCAGCTCGTCGGGAAAGACGCCAAGGTCAACGATCCCGGCTCGATCCTCATGTTCCGGGACCATCTCACGTTTTTGCCCGAGGCCATGACGCCGGAGCGTGTGAAGGAGGGGTTGCTCGACGTCGCGCTGCAGCTCGAAAAGAAACAGCGCGAGTTTGCGACGGCGCAGGGCATCAAGCTGTACGGCGAGCTGCGCCTCGGCCACCACGGCTCCGAGGCGATCTGTCACTCGAAGATTCTCGAGGCACATGCGCTCCCCGCTCAGGTGATCATCGGCTCCGATTCCCACACGCCGCACGCCGGCGCTGTGGGGTGTATCGCGTTCGGGGTGGGCACGACCGCGATTTTCAATTCCTGGATCACCAAAGACGTCCGCCTCCAGGTGCCCGAGACGGTAAAGATCGTGATCAGCGGTCAGAAGCCCGACAACGTCACCGCCAAGGACTTCATGCTGGAAGTGCTGCGGCACCCGTACGTCAAAACCGGCAAGGCGATCGGCAAGCTGGTCGAGTACTGTGGCGATGCGGTCGAATCGTTGTCGGTAGACGAACGCGCCACGATGACCAACATGACGGCGGAAGTCGGCGGATTCACGGGCTACGTCGCGCCCGACGAGAAGACCGTCGACTACCTGATGGACTACCGCAAGATGTCTCGCACAGAGGCCGAGCAGCTGTGCGCGGGTCTCACGAGCGACCCCAACGCCGAGTACTGCGAAGTCATCGAGATCGATGCCGCGAGCATCCGTCCCATGATGGCCCTTCCCGGCGACCCCGGGAACGGGCTCTACATCGACGACGTCACGCAGCGGATCAAGGTCGACATCGCCTACGCGGGCTCCTGCACCGCCGGCAAGAAAGAAGACATGGACATGTACGCGCGCGTGCTCGCCGAGGCCGCGGGCCGTGGCGAGCGGGTGGCGCCGTGGGTGCGCTTCTTCATTCAGTGTGGCTCGCAGGATGTGAAGCGCTATTGCGAAGAACGCGGCTACCTGGACGTCTTCCGGCAGGTGGGTGCGACGTTCCTCGAGCCCTCATGCGGTGCCTGCATCAATGCGGGACCGGGGGTGTCGAAGACGCGCGAAGAAGTGACGATCAGCGCGATCAACCGCAACTTCCCGGGGCGCTCAGGCCCGGGTCAGCTCTACCTCGCCAATCCCTACACGGTCGCGGCCTCGGCGATCACCGGCTACATCACGGTCTGGTCGCCGGGGATGGTATTGGAGACTGCTCGCTAGGGCAGGGTTCCGCGGATCTTTACCTTCACGGCGCGCGCGCCGCTCCCAAAGTCCAGCGCGGATGTCACCGTCGTCGTCGAATCGGGAACCGACTTTGCGGTAATCGTCAGCGCGCCGTTCAACATGCCGCGAGCCACGTTGAACGTCGCTGTCCCGTGTGGGGTGCCATAGACGCTCGACGTCGTATGCAAATGCCCGCCCCGCGAGAGCCACGTCGTTACGATCGAATCGCTGGCCTGGTGGATCACAAAACCGGTCCCGGTGCCTGCCGTATCGAGCGTGAAGCGTGACCACAGCGAGTCCGTGACCGGCGCGCGGCCCGACCCGAGCAGGAAGAACACCGTGTCCATCGTGTTCGTGGCGGCGTGGTAACCTTTCCAGGCCAGGATCGCGGTCAAATTGCTCGTCACGTGCGACCCGCCCTGCGTCGCATCGATGTCGAACTCTATTCCCACGACTCGCGTGGTGTCCGACCCCGCCGGGATGCGCGTGGCGCGATCCATGAAGGGGAAGACGAGCACCGACATCAGCGCGAAGAGGCCGGAGTCGCCGGTGAAGGCCGGGTCCAGCGAGGTGTTGTGCAGGAACGCGGAGTCGAGCGCCATGCGGACGGCGATCAGCTCAGGTCCGGGAATCGCGTCGGGATCCACGCCGCCGGCATCGGAGCACGCGGCGAGCACCCCGGCGAACGCCAGGCAGAGCAACGTTTTTCTCATGTTGGTGAATATGGGGCTACTGCGCGCCGCCGGTAACTGTCACCACCTGATCCCGGTAGGGCCGGAGTGAATCGCGCTGATAGACGCTGCGCGGATTCCACAGCACCCACGTGTCGATGCCCAGCTCTTCGGCCGCGCGAATCTGCTCGCGAATCTCATGCGGCGTGTACCGCGGCTTGCGCCGGCCGAGCGTGAAGGCCTGGAGGTACGGCCGGATCGTCGCCGCCTTTGCGAGAGGCCGTGACCGCTCGAGTGCTTCGGTGAGCGCGTTGCGGACGACGCGATATGGCTCGCCGTTCGGCCACGCGAGTCCGTAGCTGCCCTTGTAGTAGTGGCTCGGATAGACCATCGGCAACACGACATCCGCGATGCTGACGAAATCTTCCCACACTTGTCCGATGCCCAGGTCGCCGGTGGCCGACGACGTCAGGCCGAAGATGTCGAACGTGACCGGGACGCCGAGGGGCTGAATCCGATGCGCCAGAATCGCGATCCCCGCCTGCACGCCCTCCCGCTGGGTCTCATGCGGTTTGCGCGCGCCGAAGACCGCCTCCGCCATCGCTTCCTTCGGCTCGTCGGGGAAGCGGACATAATCAAACTGGACCTCATTGAAGCCGAGCCGTACGGCTTCCTGCCCGAGCTGCGCGGCGTAAATCCAGACCGAGTCGTTGTACGCATCGACCCAGGCGGTGCCGATCCGGTCGCGCCACAACCCGCTGCCGTCGCGATTCTGCACCGACCAGTGCGTCCGGTGTTCGGCGAGCAACGGATCCTTGGCGACGACGATGCGCGCGATGGCGTAGATGTCGTGCGCGCGCAGAGTGTCGAGGCGCGACTGCACATCCTTCGTGCGCACGCACTTCGTCGCGCCGATCTCCTGCGCGACTTTGACCTCAGAGGGATACAGCAGGCAGCCCGTGTCGTCCTTCACGTCGACGACGAAGGCGTTGATCTCGGTCGAGTCTGCGAGCCGAACGAGTTGAGCCAGCTTGCTCGATCCAAAAGCCCAGGCGTTGACGTACAGCGCCTTGATCGGTTGCGCCCGTGCATTGTCGAACAGCGGATCAGGTAGGACGTAGCGTAGCTCGACGCCGCGCAGCTGCAGAGTTTCCGGCGACGTCGGTAAGCCCTGCGCAAAAATGCCGGGACCGAGTGTCGCGGCCCAGAGCAAGAGAGCGGTTGCCTGCCGAGCCAACTTCATAGGGGCAACCAAGATAGGAAATTGACCCCTGGCCGGGCAAGGATTTGGCTCTCAGTTAAGCCGTAAGCTGTTGAATAGCAACGGGTAAGTGGCAATACTCTGGCCGCGATACTGCGGTCTCATTCCGAACAGGATCACGTGTCCCGTTCCTTGGTGCACATCGAGGATCGCGGCCTTTCCAGCGATGCGTTCCGGGTGCAGCACCCAGCCCGAAAGCAAGACGCGTGCGGGATCTTCCGGCCAGCGTCCGATCACGTGCGTCACGCTCGAGTCGAGCACCTCGAACGCCGGGCTGGCCTGAAACCAGCCGATCGCTTCGCGCGGCATGCCGTGGGCCACGGCGCTCGCGGTGTCGAGCTCGAGCCGGAAAATCGAACCCGGTGCGTAGAAGTCCTCGTCACTCACGGCCTCCAGCACGTTCCGCACCGGCAAGAGCAGCGCCTGGATGGCGAACCGGCTCGCTTCGTTCAGCGCGATGAGCGTCCCGCCGTCCACGACGAACTGCCGCAGCGCTTCGCTCCCGTCGGGGCCGATGCCCCCGGCGAACGGTGCGGGATAGCGCGGCGGTAACCCTTCGAGAATCTCGCTCGGGCGCTGGTCGGGCAGGATGACTACGTCGAACTGATCGCGCAGCTTGCCCGCGCGCACGACGGAATCGACGATCGACGTGTACGGCACCTTCCAGGTGTCGAATACCCAGCGCGTCCAGCCCTCGTCTATCGTCGCGTCGTAAGACCTGTAGAGGCCAACGCGGATGGAGTCGCGCGCGAGTGGCGGAGCCGGGCTCACCGATCGCGGAATCACCGGCGCCGAGAGCGGGACCCGGAGTGAGTCGTTCGCGACAATCGCCGTCAGGCCCATCAGTAAGGGCAGCGTATGCGCGGTGACGTCATACGGACGTTCCGGGGGCCCGCCGGGATATTGCCGGCGATCCGGATAGTGCTGCGGTTCGAGCAGCGTCTTGGCGAACGCCGCGTACGGCTGCCGCAGCACGATCACATAGGTTCCGGCCGAGTGCCGCTGGCCCTGGAGACTGAACGACTGGGTGGCGGTGCGAATCTCGACGCCGCCGCGTCGCAGGATGCTCAGCATCGCGCTGAGCGCCACCGAGTCCTGGCGTGCCGGGATCACGTAGGCATAGGGCCATTCCCGCCAGCCACGGATCGCGTGCGTCTCGACAGTGAAGAAGTTGGCAAGCCACCGCTCTCGCTCGCGCGCCGCATGGACCAGCAGCGCGTAGGCGCCTTCAGTCTGGTAGGCGACGATGTCCCGCAGCGACCAGCGGCCGCCGCGCCAGGGATTCGTGAAGTTCCACGAGCGCTCGCGCGGATTGTAGCCGCGCTCGTGCGCCTGCAGGCGATCGAAGGGAATGTCGACGGGCGTCGCCAGATCCGCGCTCGCCGTCTCGGACAGAATCCGCACGCCGCCGTGGTAATGCTGATAGGCACGCGCGGGCGTCCAGGCGTCGTAGGTGGAATTGATCGAGATCCCCGTCTTGCCCTGGCCCCCCAATTCCCACGCCATGGCCGTGCCGAGCGCGTTCACGCCGTCGATCAGGAGCGGATCGACGTTCGGCTCCACGGGGTCGAGGTAGGGAGGCAGAAACAGGCGCGCGCCATTCGCGTCCATCTGGTGGATGTCGTGCACGATCTGCGGATGCCACACGTTGTACAGCGAGTCCACCGTCAGCTGCGTCTCCACCTGGGTGAACGCGTACCAATCGCGGTTGTTGTCGTGCCCGGCGTAGTGGTGGTACAGCTCCGGCGGTGAAGTACCCTCGGCGGTTGTCCCGAGCGTCCGGTTGTACCACTTGGCGACAATGGTGACGCCGTCGGGATTCAGCGACGGCACGAGCCACAGAATCACATTGTCGAGGATCGCCCGCGTCGTCGCACCCGTATCGGTCGCCAAGCGGTACGCCAGTGCTACCGGCGAGAGGTGGCCGCCGACCTCAGTCGAATGGATGCTCGATGTAATGAGCACGATCGTCTTGCCGCCCTGCAGCGCGTCACGGGCTGCACGGCTGGTACGGAACGTTCGAGGGTCGGCGAGGTTGGCGTTGAGCTGCCGGTAGTAATCCAGCCGGCGCAGGTTCTGGGGGCTCGAGATCACGAGCGCAATGAAGGGTGCGCCGAGCGTCGTCTTGCCCAGCTCGCGGTAGTCGACCCGGTCGCTCGCCTTGGCGAGCGCCTCGAAATACCGTACCAGGACCGGCCATTCGACGAGTTTGCGATCGTCCCCGGGCTCGAACCCGAGCACCGAGCGCGGCGTGGGAATGACGGCGGCGGCGGGGGGCGGCGACGGGCGGCGACTACGCCGTTGTTGCGCGATCGCCGGGCCTGCCAGCAGCATCCCTGCTGCTGCGAGCAACACCCCCCTGCGCAGCATCAATGCTGGCTCGTCGTGGCCGCGGGCGCAGCCTCGCCCGTGCCGATCCAATGCGCGAACCAGGTCCGGATGCGCTCCAGCCGGTCGACGAGCAGCCACGGCGGCCCGGTGCGCGACAATCCATGGAACGAGCGCGGATAGCGGACGAACTCCGCCGGAATCCCGCGTTTGCGCAGCGACATGAACAGCTGCTCCGCGTCGGTGATCGGCACGCGCTTGTCGTCCTCCGAATGCACAATCAGCATCGGCGTCTGCATGTTGTTCGCGTACTTCATCGGAGACAACACGCGGTAGAGGGAGTCGCTCTCCCATGGCGCGCCGTTGAACTCGTAGTCGGTCAGCCCCTGCGCGTCCGACGAGCCATACCAGGAGTACCAGTTGTAGATCGAGCGGTCCGTCTGCGCGACGCGGAACCGTTGGGTGTGGCCGACGATCCAGTTGGTCATGAACCCGCCGTACGATCCCCCGAGTACCGCCATGCGCGTCGTGTCCACGCCGCCCTTGGCGCGTGCGATCGCGACGTCGACGGCCTGCATCAAGTCCTGGTAGTCCTCCATGCCCCAGCGTCCCCGCGTCGAGAACGTGAAGGCATGTCCATAGCCGGTGGACCCGCGTGGATTGGTGAAGAGCGTCCAGTAGCCCTGAGCCGCGAGCATCTGGAATTCGGGAAACAGCACGTTGCCGTAATTCGAGTGCGGCCCGCCATGAATCGACAGTACCAAGGGATAGGTCTTGCCCGGCTGATAGCCGTACGGCCGCATCAGCCACCCTTCGATCTTCAGTCCGCCGACACCTGTGAACCAGAACGTATCGGCCGGTATCACCGTGACCTGCTTGACGAGCGAATCGTTGAAGGTCGTCAGCCGCCGCTCGGCCCCGCCGAGCGGTGCGACGTACAGCTCCGTCCCATGCGTGATGTCGCTCGCCGTGTAGGCGAGCGACCGCGTGTCGGCGCTCAGCGTGAACCCGCGCAGCTGCCGCTCTCCGGTGGTGACTTGGCGGACTGCGCCGCCCGTCGGCGCCACCGCGAAGACGTGCACGTTGCCGTTGGTCTCGGCGAAGAAGTAGAGCGTTTTGCCGTCCGCCGACCACGCCGGGCTACTCGGGTCCAGGCTCCAGTTCGACGTCAGGTTGCTTGCGGGTCCCCCCGCGACCGGGACGATGCAGATGTCGTTTTCCATGCCGCGGCCCTTCGAACACACGAACGCGATCGTCTTGGCGTCGGGCGACCAGGCGGGCGAGCTGCTCTGCACGAAGCCGGTGCGCAGTGCCCGCACGCTGCTGTCGCCGAGCGTGTACAGGAACAGGGCAGGCATCGCGTCGTCGCGGACTTCCTGATTCTCCGTCGAGTCCTGCTCAAACGCGATCGTCTTGCCGTCCGGCGACCAGACCGGCGCGCCTTGGCTCAGATCCCCGCTCGTGAGCTGGCGCGGTGTGCCACCGGCGCGTGACACGAGATAGAGGTGACTCGGCCGGCGCGTCTCGCGCGGCGGCAGGTAGCCCCGCTCATCGGCGACGATCGGGATCGACGTGTAGACGCGGCCGTCGAACCGCTTCGGATCGGGCCCTCGCGTGATGGCCGTCGGTGAGACGCGGCTCCGCCACGGCTCTTTTTTCAGGCTGTCCGGGTCCTCGCCGCGCCAGGTGTACGCCAGCCACTGGCCGTCCCGCGAGAATACCGGCATCGCGTGTACGCCCTTGATCTGGAAGGCTTCGCCGCCGGGCGCGGAAGTCCGCAGGAACCAGATGTCGTCGTCCGAGCCCTCGCGCCTGCTCGAGAAGGCAAGCAGCGATCCGTCGGGCGACCAAGTCGGGTTCGACGCTTCGGTCGAGGGACTGGTGTAGCGGAAGGCAGGCGACGCGCCGTCGGCCGGTGCCATCCAGATCTCGTTGTGGCGCCGGTCCTTGTCTTCGACGACGGTCGTGACGACGAACGCGACTCGGCGCGCGTCTGGTGACAGCGCCGGGCTGCCGACGCCGATCAGCCGATAGTAGTCAGTGGATTGCCAGGGGCGCGCCTGGGCGGACAGGCGGACGGTTGGACTGACAGAGAGAATAAGCGCGGTGGTCCAGAGTCGGCGCATGGAGAATCTCGGGTCTCGTGGGTGAGAAAAACTACCGACCCCGGCCGCTGCGCGCGACCGGGGTCGTTCCACACTCCGACAGTCCTCCGTCCGACCGTCCGATGTCAGTTCAACTTGTGCAACTCCACCCTTCTGTTCTGTGCGCGCCCGTCAGGCGTTGAATTCGGCGCGATGTATCCCGAGGCACCGAATCCCCGCGCCCGCATCCGCATCGGGCTCACGCCCTTGCGCGCGAGGTAGTGTTGGACCGCCCCCGCACGTCCCATCGACAACTGCATGTTCTTGAACTTTCTGCCGGTCGAGTCGGTGTAGCCTGCGATCTCGATGCGAATCTCAGGATTCGCGACGAGCGACGCGGCCACCTGGTCGAGCACCGCGTAGGACGACGCCGTCAGCACCGACCGGCCGGTCTGGAAATTCACGCCCTGAAGGATGAGGGTCGGGCGAGCCGGCGGGGCTCCCGGCGCCGCCGGCGCATGCTCTTCGAAGAGCAGCAAGCAGCCGAATTGATCGACGCGCGATCCCTTGGGCGTATTCGGACAGCGATCCTGCGAATCGACCACCCCGTCGCCGTCGGTGTCGTGCTCGCTCGGGCAGCCGTTCGCGTCGACCTGAATCCCGGCCGGCGTGTTCGGGCACTTGTCGAGAGTGTCGGGCACGCCGTCCTTGTCGCTGTCCAACGGGCAACC
>WNFK01146568.1_pt1 | contig 39788 bp, 72 predicted proteins | sample 5400281 | NCBI WGS metagenome assembly WNFK01 (sample SAMN13153350, study PRJNA577476) | soil metagenome | isolation source: 20 cm soil on Douglas fir-dominated hillslope | place: USA:California | collected 2013-09-17
CTCCTTCTCGTCCGTGATCGCGCGGATGAAGATTCCGCGACGACGGAGGGCGAGGCACACCTTCACCAGTTCCTTGTTGAAGTCCTCCTCGCGCCACTCATTGGAGGAGCGGAGGAGGTCGGTGTCCAGGTAGAGGACGCCGTTGTTGCGCTGGTCCTTGATCCACACGACGATCGCGGAGTCGTCTCCGCGGCCCACGTTGTCCTTGTTCTTGAAGGCGGTGTCGATGTGGATGGTGGCCCACTGCGGCGTGACCTCCCAGTGGAAGTCTGCGTAGTCCATGTAGAGCCACGGAATCTGCGACTCGATGAGCGGGGCGTGCTCGCCCGAGCCCGGGTTGTTCTGCTGCTGGCTAGCGAAGTCCTCGGCGTCCCGCGCCTTGGCCTGCGCGATCATCTCGCGCGTCCAGAGGTTCGGGTTCGTGGGCTCGCCGGTGACCTCGTCCTCGGTCTGGTAGAAGAAGACGTGCCAGAGGCCCCTGCCGAACGGCACCTTGTCGAACAGCGCCATGTGCGGGCAGTCCATGCCCTCCCAGGTGGCGATGCCCTCCTCGCGGAAGTGGCGGCCGGCGATGTCGTCGTCGAGGTAGCGCGTGAGCGTGAAGCCCATAAGGCCGTTCACGTGGAGGGAGTTGTACGAGGCGTTGACGGCCTCGTGCTGGCCGCGCAGGTACGCTACCTTCTCCTGCTTGATCTTGTTCTTTTCGAGGGGGTCGTCCCACCAGCACTGGCGAGGATGGTAACCCGTGGCGCCGACGCCCGCGGAGGACGTGTCGATCGAGGGCTCGGAGATGTTGCGCGCGCGACGGTAGCCGTGGTTGACGAACGCCTTCTGCCAGTCCTTGGCGCCGGACTTCCAGTCGCCGTAGAGCCAGACGAACCAGGAGTCCTCGTCCTCGCCATTCATAACGGCCTTCTGGGACTTGAGGATGTCCACGGAGAGGTCGTCGGTGGCGGACTGGATGAGGATCGTCATGTCGGGGTCGTCTAGGCCGGACCAGAGGGTGCCGCACTTGGTCGAGGTGACCGTCTTGCCGTATCCGCGCGGGAGCACGGAGGCGATGTGGTATCGCCCGGGCTTGCCGGTGAGGGACCGGCGCTTCCATTCGAGGATGTGCTTCTGGAGCCACGCCGTGTACTTGACGTGGATGGGCTCGTAGAGCCACTGGGGTTCCGCGGGGTGGGACTTGAGGAAGGCCCTCGCGCCCCACGCCTTGGTGACGAAGTACCAGAAGGACTGCGGGTGGGTGCCTACCGTCTTGCCGTCGGAGAGGTGCCAGCGGTTCGGAGCGCAGATCGCACGCCAGAGGTCACGCTCCGCACCCAGGTCCCAACCGACTTCTTGAGCTTGAGCCATCGGAACTCCCATAGGTCGATCGGCAGGTACTCCACGCGGCAGAGCGGGAGCAGGATGTCGAGGTCTTCGTGCTTGATGAACTCGTGGCGCCAGAGCCACTCGGCCTTGTCCTGCTTCAGGTAGCGAGGCACGTAGAAGTATCGGCGGGCGTCACAGACGGCCAGCACTTCCTCGGGCTTGAGGTCGGTGCGCGCCTCGGCGCGCGCCACGTCGGCCGGAGTCTCTAGGGGTAGCCCCGGGAGGCTCAGCGGGCGAACACACATCGGAACCACCTCCTGACCTTGCTCAACAGCGTCTCCTTCACCGGCGGCAGGACTTCCTGAGCGACCGAGCGAGCGAGTCGGCGTAGTTCCTCGTCAGCCTTGGCCGCGAGCGTAAGCTCCGTAGGGAACTCACCGATCATGCTACGGAAGTCACGTCCGACCTCAGAGGTCGGATCGACGTTGCCGTTCTCGTCCCAACTTATCTGCATGCCCGCGATCTCGGCCCGCTTCTTGGCGCGGTACTCGTCCCACCACTTCATCGTGCCGAGCACGTCGCTCGGGTCGGGGACGGTGTCGTAGATCGGGTCCGTCTTGATCTGCTGCTCCTCGGCGTGCTGCCCGAATGGGAACAGGTTCTTGTCTAGAGACATCGAAACCACCTTCCGACCTTGAGCCAGGCGTAGTGCCAGGGACCGATGAGGCCGTGCTGGCGGGCGAACTCTAGGGTGACGTAGGCGAAGTCGCAGGAGCCGCCCTTCGCGTACACCTCGTCGAGCAGCACGTTGAGTTGCGTGTGGTCGAACGGCGGTTTATGACCGGCCAGGTCCCGCACGGTGACGCGGAAGTCAGCGTCGTAGGCTCGATCGACGTGGACCGTGTAGGAGGGGTTCGCCATGATCTCATCGAGCGTCGAGGGATCGCCGTCGAGCAAGATGACGCGGCCCGGACGTACGTCGAGGTCCGCTAGGAGACTCGGCGAGAGTTGCCCGGAGAACGTGATGTGTGGGGTGATTTCGAGATCGATGGCGTCCAACTCGTCGTTGGGCGCCTCGTTCATCACCTTCTGTTCATCTGACATCGGTGCTTCCTTTCTGTGCCACGAGATCGGGTGGCCGCAGTTGCGGCAGATGGAGCCGGCCACCTCAGACAGAGGCGTACAGATGTCCTGCGTGCGGCCGCAGACGGCCATGCCGCCGTTCCAGTAGGGGTCGCCGAGGATGGCCCTTCCCGCGAGGACGGACTCCTCGTGTGACGTCACGCCACGCCGCGATTGTTGACGGGCGGCGCCGGGAAGCTCCCTCGGCCGCTGCTGAACGCGCGGGGATCGGTGAAGTTCCGGTTCGCGTGGTGCGCGCGCTGCGAGAGGGCCTGACGTCCTGCGTAGAGGATGTCGGACTCGCTGGCCTCCGGGTTCTCGGCGGCGAACGCCTGTTCGGCCTCGCGCCGGAGGGAAGTACAGGCGGGGCAGTAGTTGTCGGCGTAGTTGGCCGGTTCCTTCGAGGCACCACAGGTCTGGCAGTAGGACGAGAGCACGTCATTCTCCTTCGGGTTGGTGTGGCGGTAGCAGCGGGGGCGACCAGGTCCACGGGGGCGTGAGCGCCCGGGTGATCCAGTCGTGGTCGGAGTGGTAGTCGTTACAGGTGAGGTCTCGGTCGCGCTCGCGCTCGGACAGGACGACGATCCGGTGCTTGAGCGTGTAGTCCTCGTGCTCGACTACGAGCATGACCACGCCATGCTGGTTCTTATACCAGTAGATTCGGGACGGCTCACACCAGCAGTCAGTCGTGAGGATATGACCGTTGTTGGCCGTCGTCAGATGGACTTCGTTCCCTGATCCCATAAATGGGGGCCTCATGCTTCAGTCCTTTCTGTCGCGCAAGTACGCGAGGGCCCTCTCTAAGATTTCCGCACTGTCGGAGAACTGTCCCAAACCCGCGTTACAGTTGCGACAGAGGAGACCACGAACTTGGCCAGTCTCATGGTCATGATCGACAACTGGATTATCTGCGATGAGTTTGAGACAAATCTTACAGAGGTTCTTCTGCGCAGAGAGCATGGCATCATGCTCTTCAAGAGATAATCCGTACGCATACTTCAGGTGCTTCGACTTTCGGTAACCTGGTCGTGATGCGTACCACTTCTTGTAGTAGGCATTCCGGGGCGCACGTTTCTTCCTCATTGTATCTTCCTCTTGATCGCCTGTGACCAACTTTCAAGTTCTACATGATGCTTCGGGTCGTGCAGCCACCCGTAGAGGTTCTTCTCCCAGGCGCAGACCGCGTCCTCCTCTAGGTCGTAGACGAGGCGGTCACTGATCCCAAGGAGAGCCTGCATTCGGAGGTGCAGGAGTTCGTGGAGAATCAGGCGGACATGGCCATCCCGCCGCGGGTCCAGGTAGATCGTGACGTCCGTCGTCGTCCCGTCGTCGTGCAGCTTCCACGTCGAGCGGCCGCATATCTTGAGTCGGCGCTCCACCACCTTCGTGTCCGGCCGGGCTAGCATCCTGCGGAGGTCCGCCAGCAGGCGCGGCCTGTTCATCTTGAGCTTGGCCATCCTTCACCTCGAATGCCAGGTGGACTGCCTCTACGGTGATCTCGGGTCCCACGGCCACGAGCACGTCGGCCGTGCGCCGGACCGCGTCTGCGCGGTTCATCGGTCGGCCAGGCCCGAGGTCCTTGGCCTTCGCCATGTCCTTGAGCTTGCCCCACATCTGCGAGGCCGACATCCGCGTGTCGGGGTGCAGGTCCGGGCGGAAGGCGAACATGAGGCTCTGCTTGATGAGCCTCTTGTGGATGGCCTCGTCGTCGCCAGCGTCCACGGCCTCGTCGATCATCTGCGAGAGGGTGAGCATGGCGTCGTGGTCGAGGAGGGCGTCGCCGCGCTTGCCTGCGACTATGGTAGGAGGCGTCGGAGCCGTCTCCGGCGTGCGGTCGTCCGGGGGGAGCATCGGGGGCGGTGCCTTGTCGCCGTAGGCGCCCCGGGACTTCGGGAGGACGCCCTCGGCCACGAGTTCGCGGCGGGCTCGGGCGATGGTGGACTCGCTGAGGCCGGTGCCGAGGGCCGCCTGGGCCTTCGAGTCGGCCGGGTGGGCCAGGATGTAGTTCCGGGCGCGCTGCATGTGCGCCGGCCGGAGGTCCACCTTGCTCTGGCTGCCGTTGCCTGACATAGGTCCAATCCTTCTGGATGCCCCAGACGTTAAAGAGGAATTAACAACTTTCTTGGGGGGCCGTACCCCGGTGCCCCCAGACCTGCGGGCGTGCGCGCGTCGTGGTGCTGCGCGCGCAGGCGCGAACCCGCTGTCTGCTGCCCCCACCCTGGCACGATAGTTGCTAGTCACGCCCCGAGCGAGGGCGGTTCGCCCTCGCAAGCAAGAGTCGTGCCACGTGCTCAGTCCTATCATACCGCAATCCCCGTGCCAGCGCAAGCCCGAGCGTGTCAATTCTTCCACAATCCCGCGCCGCGCGGCCCCATCGCTGGCCAATTCCTGACCGTGTCCGTTCGTCCACAAAGTGCGGCGCGGGGCGACGCGGGTGATTGCCTGAGTAGCACCCTCATGCGTGCGCTAGCGCGCGATCCTGTCAACGCAGATGCCCGGGCTTGGCCGCGCGCCCGTCGCCCCCACACTCACACGTCCGAACGCCCGCGCTCGACAGAGCAGCGCGCTTGCCTAACCTTCTCGGATGACCATAGTAGTATCTCTCTTAGTCACAGGGGCGGCACTGCCTGCCTGCCCGCTCCGCTCGCCAGCCAGCCCGCCCCACTATGTATTGCGCGCGCACCCGACAGTCAGCGGCGCGCAATCTGCCCCGTTTCATTGCACGCGTTGCCGCATCCCGCACGGCACACGGCCCTCCCTCGGCTGGCGCTGCGCTGCAAACAAACGAGTTAGCGGCTGGCCCGCCGTATGCAGTAGACCAGACCGTCGGTCGAAGCGGGCCGGCCCAGACAGCGAGAAGAGCGGCACAGGCAGACACGGACGGCGCGGAGAGTGCGCGAGCAACACGGACGCGCTGACGATCGCCCGAAACGCCCCAGACCGCGAAGGCCGGGAGAAACGGCCAGACCCTCGTCGAGGACAAGCGACACGCGTAGTACCAGCGCCGAAGGGGATTTGAGCGGCCATTGCGGCCCGCCCCTCACAGTGCGCGGACGGTGCGAGCGTAGAGCGGACGAAGCCAATAGCGGGGCTTGCGACCCCGCAGGTAGCGTGCTACAGTGTGGAACGAGTCGCGGATGCGCCATAAAGGGGATAGGCTGTAACAGGCGCCCCTAGTCACCCACGGCCACACTGGCACGCCTGACGAGGCTGTAAGGCCGAAACCGATTCCCACGCGAAAGGGGAAGCACCACATGCTCGCCAACCGCAAGCGTAACCTGCGCAACATGCCCACGTCATACGGCGAAGCGGCCGAACGACTCGCGGACAAAGACACGCGCTGCATCGCGCACAACACGGCGCTAGTAACACTCGCCAATGACTGCATCGGCCTGATACTGCATTCTACGATCGTCGTGCGCTGGTTCGCCGACGGCCGCATCGTCTTCAACACGGGCGGGTGGCGCACCGTCACCACGAAACAGCGCATCAATCACGTGGCCAAGGATCACGGTTACGCGGTCGGTTCCGTCAAGCGCGTGTGGCATGTCTTCGACTTCACGAATTGCGGAGCGCACGACCGCCGGCCGTCCCGCGAATTCTCGGAAGGCTTCACCATCCAAGCCCGCCCGATCGTGTGGACTGGCGAGAAGTGGGAGGTTGCCAAGTGAAGAAGTACCGCGTAACCGTCACGCTGCTGTTCGCCCGTATCGTGTACGTCACTACATGCAGCAGTCAGCGCAAGGCGCACAGTGGAGCGTGGCGCCGTCACCCGGATGCGTCCTCGGTCGAAGTCGTGGCCCTGTGACCAAGCGAGTGCTTCCGCCCGAGCTTCGCCAAGAGATTCGCAAGCACTGGCAATTCTGCGCGAGGGGTGACGAGTGGGAACTAGCGAATGCCCTCTGGTCGCGCCTCTGGTCTAAGCAAGGTTGGACTTGGCGGCGTTTCGTCGGCGCCGTCAAGAGCGAGTGTCTGTCTCTAGATCGAACACACGACAAGCTCACGCGAAGGGGGTGAGAACACTGCTGAAGAACCAGAGAGGAACGGCGCTGACCGAATACGGGCTGCTGCTCGCGTTCGTCGCGCTGATCGCTACCGTCGTCCTGATCGGCGACCCGCTCCACCTGAAGACGGCCATCATCGGCGCATTCACAAAGGCCGTCACCGCGCTGAACGGCAACTAACTTCTCGCGCGCGCGGGGCCCACGGCTGTGCTCCCAACGGAGCGACAGCGTGGATAATAGTCCTTTAGTGGACTACCCCGCGCGCCGTCTCTCACACACACACACTCTCCCGACTGGAGTCTCCGATGACCCCGAACCAGCGTCTCCGCAACCTCCACACGGGCGAAGTCGTGCGCGTCAAGCACGACGATGGCGCACGCTGCCTCGTCGTCAATACGGACACGGGCGATCGTCGCTACCTAGACAACGCCGACGTCATGGCCGCATGGAAATTCGTCGGCCTGCCCACCATCATCCGCCAGCCGAGGGAGGAAGTCGCGTGAACCTCTTCCCCTCATTCGTCCGTCTGCTCACGTGCGGCACGCGCAAGGTGGTCCAGCGCGGTCCGAATGACTTCCGCGTCGTATGTGCCACGTGCGACGGCGGCGGGACCGTGAAGCACGCGACCCGCGAGTCTGCGAGTCGTGCCGCGATCCGCGATTCCGCGAAGTCCTGTAAGTGTGGCGCCTCGTGAACGCTCCCGACCCGATCATCCCCGACATCATCCTGCACGGCGGGTTCCTCTTCTACGCGATCCCCTTCTGCGTCGGCGCCGCGCAGGCCGTTGACCGCCTCATCCAGGGCCGCTGGTACATGGACATCGACTACCCCACGAAAGGAGACAAGTCATGAACACGAGCCCGGGCAAGTTCGAATCCGAGCCTGACTACGCCGAGCACTTCTGGACCCTCGTGGTCGAGGGTGAGGGCGAAGTTCATGGCGCGGCTGACGGTTATACGTATACGGCCATCGAGGTGACGCCGGAAGATCGTGCGACGTTCTCTGAACTTGACGCCACGTCAGATTTCGTTGTCCTCTGGGAGACTGATTCTGGTTTTGTATGGTCGCGTCAAGCAACCGTGAGCGAGTGGGAAGATTTCAAGATTGAGTCTGAGTCGTTCTTCTGTGAACGATGCCGCGGTACAGGCGAATTTGACGAGACGCTCGCGGGGCTCGCGAAGGATTGCCCGCAATGTGCTGGCACAGGTTTCAGCGGTGTCGATCCTATTGAGCACCACGAGCACGACGTGTGCTCCATCTGCCGGCGCCGTCACGGGCCCGAGGAGACGCACCCATGCGAGTGAGGTACATTCCCACCTTCGTCAACGCGTCGAACCCGCAGCTTAGGTTGCTCGCCGAGTTCCCTCGCCGTCATGGCGAACACGAACGAGGAGGCTACTTGTCGTGTTTTTCATCGACTCCGGATTGAGTGTGCCCCTGGGACCCTCCGCGTTTACGGACCGACCAACCAGCTTGATGTCTACGTTGAGGACTTGTCACAGGAACACACCGTAGACAGCACCGTGGAAGAGCGACAAGCGATGCTGCTCGCCATCTTCGAGAAAGTGAGAAACCAGTGAGGGAACGCATGTTGAGTACGGACGCGCTGGAGCGCACGCTCGTCGCGCTCATGCTGAATGGCCGCATGCTCAACGACGAGAACTGGGTGATGATGGCCGCGGGCGCGACGGCCATCATCGAGGTAGCGCTCAGTGAGTCGCACGCGGACTATGTGAGGAACGAGTTCAAGGCCAGCGTTCAGGCGAAGGTCTGGAGAGGAGGCACAGCATGATGCATAATGTCCTCATCACGCTCGGCGGCATCGGCCTGATCTGCTTCGGATCGTCCGCTATCATCCTCATCTCCTGGGGACTCGGGATGCTCTACTGCTGGTTCTCCGATGAGGATTTGGGCCTCGGCGACCGGACCGCCACGGGCTTTATCATCCTGCTCTGCCTCACGGCCCTCGGTGGCCTGGGCTTCTGCCTCTGCGGCGGTATCTGGAAGTAAGGAGGACTCATGTTTGAGGTAGAGATTCTGTTCGAGGCCGCGCTCGCTGGCCTGCCGACGTACCTGGATCACACCGAGGAGGACGACTGCGATGAAGACTAGCGTGACGTGCGAAGTGGAGATTCCCTCGGCAGGTTTCCGGATGCTCCAGTGGTGGTTGGGGGAGGCCGCGGTCCCGCTCGAAGATGTGGCGCGACTCGCGGCGCAGAAGTACGTCAACGACCTGGTCGAGATGTACCTGTCGCTCCCGTACGAACGAAGGGTAGCGCAGACGAAAGACTTCTCACCGTTCGGCGAAAGGAGACCATAGTGGCACGCAAGCACCGCAAGCAAGGCACCAGTTCCTCGCCCGTCGAGCGCACGCTCGTCGCGCCCGAAGTCAAGGACCGCAAGGTCGTCACGAACCCCGAGACGGGCGAGTTCGAGGTCCAGCACGTCGTGACGCCCGCCGTGTACCAGCAGGGCAAGGCCCTCCGCTCCACCACCGAGCGAGGGAAGCCCAACACGCCCGCGGGCATGGCGCCCAAGGGCGGCGGGGCCGGCCCGAGCGTGAGGCCGGTGCGATGACGCCCGCATCCCGGATGCCCGAGACCCACGAGGAGCGCGTCTTGCGCAAGGCTGGCGAGCTTCGCACCGCCTGCCTTCAGCGCGGCCTCGTCGTCAGCCCCGATCCGTTCATGCCCTTTGCTGAACTCCCCGCCGAGCGCCAGGAGAAGTGGATCGCGCTCGCCCGCGCGTACTGTGAGATTTTTGGAGGTCGATCGTGAGACGAACAATCTTCTCCGGCGAATACGACTTGTGGGCAAGTGCCGAAGAATTCGTTGAGAAGCATCTCAACGACAATCTTGGATACATCACCGTCTCCGACAAACGGATGGACGGTTTCAAGTTCACGCGGACTGAGACGACGGTAGACTCACCGAAATCACATGTGTGGACTTGTAAGGAGGAAGGAGCAGATGTCACGCTGTGCGATGAGGTCATGGACGCGCTGCTCCCGAAGGCCACCACCATCTGGGTGAGGTTCACGTGAAACAACGCACTCGCAACCTGCCGGACGCTGACCTCCGCGGCCGCGTCCGACGTCGCCCGACCGAACCGCCGAAGCGCCGCACCATGAGCGTCAAGCTCTACGGCGGACCGCTCGACGGCCAGGTCGTCGCCCTCCCTCGCGGGGCCGAAGTCTTCCACGTCGGCCCACTGCCCCGCCCGTTCTTCACCTACACCTACGCGGGCAAGGAGGGACGCCAGGTCATCTTCGCTCGCGCCCCGAAGTCCGCGAAGGTGCGCAAGTTCATCTACTGGGCCGTCGGCAAGCAGGGCAAGGACCCGCGCGTCGAGGCGCAGTACCACAGGGGCAAGCCCGCCGTCTCGCAGCGCGTGGCGCACGGTCGTGGCGCGGCCAAGCGGAGGGCACGTGCTGATGGACCTGTTCAAGCGGCCTGAGAGCCCGGACTTCGTCACGATCAAGGTCGTCGGCGTGCAGCACCTCGCCGGCCGGCAGACGCCGTACGTGCGCTGTTTCGGCTACCGCGTCGAGGACCCGAAGCGCGTCATCGTCGAGGTCGCGGTCAACGCCACCGACGCGACCGATATCATCACGCGCGCCGCACAGGACAAGGAGTTCCCCGAGATCGAGGTCCCGCGCAGGTCCATCTGCGCGATCCTCAGCACCGGGGAAATTCAGACGGTACACTTCGACGTGCCGCCGGAGGACAAGACGTCATGAGCTATCGCAGGATTGGCGACAATTACCCGGTCTCGCTCTGGGGTAAAGTGGCCGGAGAGTTGCCCTCCACCGAGGAACGCTGGTCGTTCAGCGGAGAGTGCAACGGGAATGACGCCGACACGGATCGCTGGCTGTCGGGAGACACGACCCTCGACAAGGAAGTCGCGGAGATTCTACGCGAGATTCAGGTGGAGCGTTCGGCGGGGACGTTGCCACCCTACTGGGCACCTGTTGGGAGGATACCGAAGCGTCAAGGACGGAAGAAGATCGCACAGGACTCCGGAGCTACGTACGCGCGCAGGCAAGAAGCGCTGGTCGAGGCGCGCGCGAAGAATGACGCGGCCATCGCCGCTATCCTGGGGAGCAGGCTATGAGCGAACCGCAGAACTACACCGAGCTACGGCACGAGATGATGAGGCACGCCGATTTCTTCACGGGCAAGCGGAACGAACTCAAGGCGGTCATCACCGACCTGGACGTGGTCATCACGAAGCTCGTCCTGGCAGCCGACCAACTGTTCACGCGGGCCGTCGCCGAGAGCGATACCGAGGGCAACGTGCGGAAGTTCACGTACGTGGCGAAGGACCCGAGTCCGGAGGACATCGCCGCCCATACGAGCCCGAAGTCGCGCCACTGCTCGAACTGCTCACAGGCAGGGCACACGGCACGCACCTGCACGAACGAGCGGACGAACTACGTAGCCGCGGACGTGCTCGAAACGCACGCGACTGCGGCGGCGCCGAAGAAGAAGCGGAAAAGTAAGCCGGCGAGCCCCGAGCGAAAGGCTCAGCTTGTCGAGCAACTCAAGAAGGCGCGTGCCGCCAGGGGGAAGAAGTGAGGCCGGCGCGCGAGTACTTATGGGCAGTCTACGATCGTTACAATGGGAATTTGTTCATGATCGCGGCTGACCATGACTCGATCTTCACGAGCCAGAGAGACGCGCGTCGTTGGATCAGAGAGAATAATCTTCAGCAGTGCGTCAACATAGTGCGCTACAGCTTCGACTGTTTCCTACGGAGGAAGAAGTGAGCGAGAGACAAAAGGGGGCACTTGCGCTCGCCGTGCTAATGGCGATCGGTATCAAGGCGTGCGGGTGGTTCGGATTCTGGGCGGTCGTGGTCCTGGCGGTTCTCCTCTGGTTAGAAACGCGATGACCATCACCGGACTCACTGACCTGATTGCCCGCGCCGACAAGCGGCAGAAGGGCTGCACCGTCTGCTTCATGAGCATCCACGTCCCGCCGAACGCCGGGACTTACGGCGTCATCACTTACGGACTGCGCGAGTCGAAGCGCATCTTCCACAGTCAGGAGGAACTCGGTGACATCCTCGAACGACTCTCTAGACCCTGACGTCCGCGCGCTCGTGGCCCGCACGAACAAGTTCATCGACGCGGTACTCGTCTACGTCGATCAGTACGACGATGGCCACATCTCGCTGGACAGCCTGCGAGGGAACATCACGCTCCTCGTGGACGAGCACGACAGCGTGACGTGGGACGCGGGGTACCAGCGCGGCCTCACGGACGCCGAGCTTGACGGCGACGGCGCCACGGAGTACGAGGTGGAGTTCGACGCGGACGATCCTGAAGAGGACGATCCAGACGACTGGAGGAAATGATGAACAAGCAGATGATCGAGGCGATCCTCAAGCAGGTTACGTACGGTGGCTGGTGGTTCGTGGTCGAGGAGCGGGGAGATCACATGTTCTTACAGGCTCACTTCCACGAGCCCGACCTCGTCACGGGTCGCGACGAGGTGCAACACGGGCGCAAGTGGATTCTCTCGGGCTACATGACCAAGAGCGAGGTGGTCACCACCGCGTTCAAGGCAGTCATCACGGCAGTCGAGCACGAGGTGCGCGAGAAGTTCCGCTACCGCGGGCGCATGATCTTCGGCCCGCACTACAACGTGGACGCGCTGCACAACATCGCATACGAGACTGACCTGCGCGAGGACCCGAAGAGCGTGGCCAATGACTGAGGGCAAGATGCTGCTCGTCGGCGAGGCCAATCCCCGCTCGGCCGACCCGCTCCACGCGCTGTGGCCCACGCCGAACTCGGCGGGCGGTCGCCTGTGCAAGATGCTCGGGATGACCCGGTGGGGATACCTCCACAGGTTTGATCGCGTGAACCTCTTCGTCAGGCCGCCCCTCAAGTGGAACAAGGTCCTGGCAAGCGTCGCCGCCAGTGACGTGCTCCGACAGCACGACAACGATCACCTCGTGCTGCTTGGCAATCATGTAGCAGAGGCGTTCGGCGTCTCAGACTTTCGTCTGTGGTGCTGGACGCACGTCCACGACCGCTGGATTCTACGCCTGCCCCATCCGAGCGGGCGCTGCCGGACCTGGAACTCGCCGACCAACGTCACGCGTCTGCCAGCCCTGCTCGACGTCGGCGCGACGGACGAGGCCATCAGGGCCGCCCTCGCGGACGACATGGACCCCCACTAGGAGACAGACATGAAAACCAAGCGCAAATCAACCGTCGTCGGCTTCTTCCTCGTCCTCATCGGCACGGTCATGGTGACCGCCGGCTGGTGGACGATGCCGGAGCCCAGGCCGCAGCACGCGGAGACGGCCGTGGTGCCCCCGCCCACCCACGTCGAGTGGGACAACTACCCCGTGGGCGGGATGATCCTCATTAGCCCCGACGAGGCGGACAGCACGGGCGACCACCAGGTCCTTGAATGCCCGCCGGGCTCGGTCCTGTGCGTGCCCCACATGATCGAGGGCGCGGACCCGGACAGCGCCAGCAAGGTCATCTAGTTGACAAAGTCTTGTCTTGCCGCCGAGGCGGGACAGTGAGATGATAGGACTGAGGAGGACACTGTCATGAGCAAACACCTGACCGAGAAGCGACCCGTCGCCATCTACACCATCCGGAACGCGGGCAAGATGACGAAGGCCGAGCGTAAGATCGTCGCCGACTGGATGCGCTCAGCCGCCAAGCTCCTGGAGAGGTACGGGAGCGAGTATGCTAGCGTGTTCACGGGCCGAATCATTGGCCACCCAAAGAAGGACCTGGCATGAGGCGCCTCATTCGCGGCATGAAGGCTTTCAGTGTCATCGTCGTCGCCCTAGCCTTGGCATTCTTGTGGCTGTGGCTCGGAGAGAATCATCGCTGGTTGTTTGGCATCGTATCCATCCTCGTCTCCTGCTACGGACTGGGTTTGGCACTGGAGGACTAAGTCTTGATAGCTGACACGCTCCGCCTCTTCGTCCTGCTCTTCTTCATGGGCATCGTCGCCACCTTCATGCTCGCGGGCATCGTGGCCTTTTGGTGCATCATCGACTACGTGACCGAGCCCGCGGACTCCAGCGCGAGGCGCAGCACGGTGATCGGCCGCTTCATCGGGAAGTGGGACAGCCCCAAGTCATGAGACCAGACCACCCGATGCTACTGGGCATCGACGGCGTCGAGCCCTACCACCTGGCCGACTCATCGGCGCTCTACTCCGAGCAGTCGCCCCCCATGCTTATCGCCTCGTTCCTCCCCGCCGGGGGCGTGATGGGCATCACGTCGTACCCGGGCGTCGGCAAGACGTGGCTGACCCTGGAGATCATCCGCGCCGTCGGGACCGGGCTGAAGTTCCTCGGCCGCTTCGACGTGCAGCAGGGCGGCTGCCTGTTCGTCGGCTCGGACTCGTCGGTCTACGACTACGCGCGGCAGTGGACCCGGCTCACGCGCCACCACGAGCTAGCGTACGCGCCGGACGAGCACGACAAGAGTCACCCGCTGTTCCACGCCACGCGCTTCCTGCTCCAGTCCTCCTTCATGTTCGAGGACATGGACGAGTGCCGGCGCCTCATCGCGACCTGCCGCAAGTTCGAGTGGGGCGAGGAGGAGCTACGCAACGAGGGCACGGCCGACGTCGAGATGGCCCGCCGCCGGGGCATCGACGTCATCGTGTTCGACACGCTGTCGCGCCTGACGCGCGCGAATCAGAACGACAACACCGAGATGGAGGAGGTGTTCCGCAACATCCGCTGGATCGCCGAGGCCACGGGCGCGGCGATCGTGCTGCTGCACCACAACTCGAAGAAGAGTGAGTTCAACGACGGCGCCGACTGGCGCGGGGCCATGTCACAGATCGGCGCCCTCGACTCGTGGGTTCAGCTTGCCGCGCACCGGCGGGACAAGAACCTCGTGGGCGTCTCGTTCAAGAAGTTCCGCGGCATCACGCCCGAGGACTTCTCGTACCGCATGAACGTGGACGACCCGAGCGAGGCCAGCATCGGATACAGCGACGAGCCCGTGACGACGCAGCAGCGGCTCCAGTCCGACCCGCTGGCGGAGGCGCTCCACGAGCAGGTGGAGGCCACGCCGGGACTCACGGCGCCCGAGCTACGCAAGCTGCTCTGGCCGAAGTTCGAGTGCATGCCGGGCTGGACCGACGAGAAGCAATTCCGCAAGGCCATCGACAACCGCCTGGTCGCGATGAGCGGCCGGGGACGAATCACGAAGACCAACAACGAGAAAGGTCGTCCGGTGTATGGGCCACAAGTGGCTACGACCTGACCAACTGATCCGCCTCGGGTACGACCCCGAGGAAGTGGACAACCTCATGAAGGACGCACGATGCCGACCTACACATATCGCTGTCCCGACGGACATGAATGGGACGAGTACCGGCTCAGCGCGGGCGAACATACGCAAGAGTCGCAAATCTTCTGTCCGCAATGCCCGAAAGGCGAAGGAAGAGACCCGGAGGAAGGCGTCCGAGGAAGTAAAGTCCCGCCGTCCGGAGTGAGCGCGCGCTTCATAGGGCGCGGCTGGACGCCGACCCACTACCCGAATCGCGGAGGCAAGTGACATGTTTGGCAAGAAGAAGATGCAGAAGGAAATCGACGACCTCCAGAGCCGTCTCCGCGTCATCGAGACGTTCACGGTGCCCTACGCCAGCGAGACGAAGAGGGCGCTCTACCTGATGAATGTTCCGAGCTCCGGACGGGGCGATGTGGTCACACGCCTCTCTTCTCTGGAGACGAGCGTACGTGAGTTGTCGTCGGTCCGGCTCACGACGTACGAGGAGCACAATAAGCTCTGGCATCTCGTCAACAATCTCGCGGAACTGCTCGGCTACAAGCGGAACACCCACACGAGCGACAGCGTGTGCCCCGACGTGTGGATCGGACAGGCGACGGACACATCGCAGCCAATGGAAACTGTACTTGAACCTACAGGACGTCTGCGTCAACGAAAAGGCAAGTGATGGAGACGCTCATCATCTTAGTGGCCTGGAGCATCGGCTCTGCGATCGGCTCACAGATCGGAGAAGGGGCTGCACCCCGGCCACAGAAACCACCAGGGCGCTACCTCGGCTCTCTGGGCCTGAACGAATACATGCAACTCACAGACGCCGGGATCGACCCGCGCGACTACTTCAAGGGGAGAACACAATGAAGAAGCTGTTCCTGGCGATGCTGCTGACCGTCACCGGCCACCTGCTGTTCGACATGTACCACGCGCAGTGCCTCGCCGGGTCGGTGCAGGCGTCGGCCACGACTCGCCTGCTGTCCGACCTGCGGAACCCCACCGAGGGAACGCTGGCCCTGGAGCAGGACGGCGTGCGCCTCAGCCTGTCGCTCGGCACCCAGTCGCGCCTGTCGGGCGCCCTCGACATGCTCGCGCGCACCTCGGGTGGCACCTACGTCGGCGCCGGGCTCGTGGTGGACCGGCTCGATGACTCATCCTACAACAGCACGTCTTCGTCGGACACGACCGTCGTCACGCGGCCGCACGACCACGGCCGGCACCTCGGCGACCACCACGTGCGCCACGGTCGGACCGTGACCAGTACGAGCAGCGCGCTGTCCGTCCTCTCGGTCGGCGGCACCGACCTCGCCCTCACGCCGTCGCTGTCGATCGGCATGGCCGCGCGCCACGGGCTGTTCCTGGAGTCGCGCGTCCTGTTCAGCGGCGGCGACGCGAGCAACCGCACGAGCGTCGGCGTCAGGTTCTAATGTCCTGGCTGGACGAGAACGGGCGTGACGCGTACCTCATGGGGTTCGCGCAGAACCCGGGCATGTTCAAAGTGGGTTTCGCTGCCAAGTGGGGTGGCACACAGCAAGAGATCGACCACTGCTACTGGTGGCTCGTGGGAGGAAGCATGAATCAGAACGCGACTGGCGAGTTCGTCGGCTGGCCCAAGATCAGCCGGCTCAACCGCGACGTGTGCATCACCGAGAAGATCGACGGGACCAACGCGGCCATCGGGATCATCGAGAACGCACCCGCTGCCGAGGGCATGCCCGCGGTGAATACGTACACCGTGTACGCGCAGTCGCGCACGCGGATCATCACGCCCGAGAACGACAACATGGGCTTTGCCCGGTGGGTCGAGAAGAACAAGGAAGTGCTCATCAAGACCCTCGGTCCCGGACTGCACTTCGGTGAGTGGTGGGGCTGCGGCATCCAGCGCGGCTACGACCTGAGCGAGCGCCGGTTCTCCCTCTTCAACGTGAAGCGGTGGGAGAAGGACCCAGTTGGCAAGGCCGCACTACAGATCGCGCGCGACCTGGACGGCGTGGCGATCTACGCGGTGCCGATCCTGTATGAGGGGCCCTGGACCGGCGTGCTCGGCTACATCGACGGTACGGCCATCGCGACTGGCGAGATCAAGACGCAACTCGTCACCGAGGACGGTGTACCTGCGGGACCCGAGGTGTTCACTCGGGCGGGACAGCCGTGGCTCCAGCCGGAGCAGATGCAGGACTGGGAGGGCGTGCAGGACGCGCCGAACCCGCGGCCCCGCTTCGCGCCGAATTTCATCCTGGAGTGGCTCAAGCGTACGGGCTCGCAGGCCGCCGAAGGCTTCATGCAGCCCGAGGGCATCGTCGTCTACCACAAGGCCGGCGACGCGTGCTTCAAGGTGACGGTCGATGGCGATGAAAAGCACAAGTTCGAGGCGTAAGCCACGCCGGCGCGGACCGTCGAAGAAGTGGCTGAAGGACCGCGCGCTGTGGTCGAAGGCGGTCATCATGCGCGAGTACGACCGCGAGATCAGCCTGGAGACGGCGATCGAGTGGGCGCGCACGAAGACGAAGCGCGAGCTACTCACGATCCTCTGGAACGGCGAGCGCGCGCAAGACTATGCGAACCGACAGCCATGCCCAAAGGGGCACAAGCCGGATGACCCTGCATGTGACCTCATGTGTCAGATCACGATGGAGGCGGCGGAGAGGAAGGTAGCCCCGTGGACTCTGCACGAGTGGCATCTCGACGAGTTGAAGCCGGTGCGTCGCAGGTGGCCAGCCTCACGGGCAGTCCTCCAGGACATGTTGACTGGTGTTTCCACGGTAGCCCCGGAGCAGCCGAAAGTTGAGTACAACGCGATGGTTCGGGCCTACAGAAATATGTACGGCTTGGTCCCCGCAGAGCGGCAGTGCGCCCGAGAGTTTCTGGGCCTGTCGAACAAGCAGGAGAATCTCAAGGCGCTGATGGAGATCATCCGGGATCAGGGCCTAGAGAACGAAGTGAACTGGCAGGCGTTCGCCAAGAGGTACCGGGACCTCGACGCACAGTTTGCCGTACCGAAGGTCCCCTGGTGGAAACGGTGGTGGCGAGGTTCGGCGTTGCGTTTGTTCCCAAGAGGAGAACGATCATGAAGAAGGAGAACCCGCGCGACCTCCATCGGTGGTCGTTCGACTGGTACGAGCGCGCAGGGCACGAGGTGAGGCTAAACTTCAGCAAGGGCGCGGTGCGGTGCTGCGTGAAGATGAACCTCAAGTCGTTCAAGGAGATGATCGACACCGCCCGCAACTCCGAGAACTGGACCATCAGGCAGGCGGTCGAGGTCAGCAACGTGCTCGGCAAGGCCAACGAATGAGCGCCATCGAGAGGGTGGCGGCCCCGTGCTCGCTCTCGCAGTACAAGGACGAGCGGCACCGTTGGGAAGTGGTGGCTGGTGAGAGTAGCATGTACCTCCGCGCGCACGGGCATTATGAGGTACGGCGCTGTAAGGAGTGCAAACTCGTAATCTTCCTGTCTACATGGTCCGGTAATAGCTCGTATCCAGATCACGCGCCGGTCAAGGACGACGTGATCTACCACGCATTCTTCGAGGCGGGAGCAACCACATGAGCTTTCCCACACTGCTCGGACCCTGGTATGTGGTCCAGCGTCTCCTGTACGGGGACAACGTCACGAACTTCTGCGACCCGGGGAACGGCTGCACGGCGCGCATCGTCTACTACATGGCCGTCAACGAGGCCGACGGCCCGGACTACTGGACCACAGACCCGACGAGGGCTCTCCTCTTCATGAGCCTCGCGTCGGCCGCACGAGTGGCCGAGGCCGAGGTCGCGGAGGTGCGCGTGCTGTCGTCGAAGGAAGACGCCAAGCCGTTCGGACGTGACTAGGGTCAGACGATTCAGATGCTACACAATGGAGGAAGCCATGACCGTGAAGGAACTGAAGCTCTCGCTCGCCGGTGTGCCCGATGAGGCGCTCGTCGTGATTCGCTTCGATGAGGGCGGCGGCATTCACCCTGTCGGTGAGTACGACTGTGAGGCTGATATTGGCTCGGTGTCGTACGACGCGGACGAGAACACGTTCGCGCTGGAGGAGGATCTCTCGTGAGGCTCTACATGCACGAGGCCGGAGTCACGGCCGTCGTGGGTGCGGCCCAGTACTGGGACGAGAAGGCGGTCCGGGCGCTGCTCAATCGGGACCTCGTGCTCTTCCTGGCCGAGCAGAACATCGACGTGCAGTCACTCGAAGTGATGCGCGGTGACGACATCCTGGGCCTGACCTTCACCCTGAGTTTGCGCATCAAGCAGGAAGACCTGAACGACCGGATCGAGGTCGGCCGCCAACTACCGGCTGACCCGAAACCGAAGCGGAGGAAGAAGTGATCCAACCACGCGGTGCCCGCGTACTCGTGAAGCGCATCGAGCAGGCGAGGCCCGAGACACAACTCATCATCGTTCCGGAGACGGTGGAAGACAAGCCATCGCAGTACGGGCTCGTGCTGGCCTTCGGTCGGCTCGTGCAGGGCGGCATCGTGGTCGGCGACATCGTGCTGCTGAAGGACTACGCCGGAGCGCCGTGCTTCACGCGCGTCTCGCCGGAGGACACGGAGGACACGGAGTGCGCGCTCGTGAACGAAGACGACGTGCTGGCGGTGGGGGAAGGAGGCTAGTCCATGAAGCGCCGTCGCGTCCCGAACACAATCTCGAAGCGGTTGCGGCGGAAGCTCAGTCGGTCGAGCAACCCGTATCTGCTATGGCTGCGCCTGCGTCGGCCCCGGGTCTACGCGCGGCTACAACGGCGATGGGTGTGGCAATTGATCGGCGAGATCACGAACATGTGCGTGTATGACACGCCGTTCGTCTCGACGTGCCCCAAGGTCACAGCGGCAGACATCGCGGCCACCTGGAGGACAGATGATCTACGTTGACGCCGTCGTGCTCGGCGGCGGAATGTACGGCTGCAAGATCGCGATCGCCCTGCGCTCCCTCGGCTTGGACGTACTGCTGCTGGAGCCCAACCGCATCCTGTCCGGGGCGACGGCCGCCAACCAGGGGCGCGTTCACGGGGGCTACCACTACCCGCGGTCCTACCACACCGCGCTGTCCGCGCAGAAGTACTACCGGCGCTTCCTGGCCGACCACGCGCCCGCGATCGAGGCGAATTACAAGCACCTGTACGCCATCGCCGAGGGCTCGCTGACGACGCCAGATGAGTTCGAGGCGCTGTGCGCGAAGGTGGGCGCCCCGCTCGACCCGATCCGCACGCCGTCCATGTTCAACGCGAGTATGGTGCAGCAGGTGTACGAGGTCGAGGAAGTCACCTTCAACATGACGAAGATGCACGACTTCGTCGGCATGCAGCTACATGTCGCGGGCGTCACGAAGTGGGACGTGGCCGGCGTCATCCTGAGCGCCAGCGAGGACCGCGTTACCGTTCAGGCCGGAGACAGGTTGATCCGGGCCGGCTACGTGTTCAACTGTACGTACGGCCAGATCAACGCGACGTGGCCGATCCGCATCAGGCTGAAGAAGGAGCACACCGAGGTCGCGCTGCTGCGCGTATTCAACCGGGAACTGGCTGACACGGACATCACGATCATGGACGGACCGTTCTGGTCGCTCATGCGCTTCCCGTCGCACGGCTGCCACGCGCTCACGCACGTGAAGTACACGCCGCACGACGAGTGGTTTCCGGCCCGCGAGTCTGAGCCGGACACGTTGCAGCAGACGCACGTCCACGAGATGATCGAGGACGCTCAGCGCTACGTGCCCGCGATCAACCAGTCCATGTACGAGGGGTCACGATACACCACGCGCGTGGTGCTGGAGAGGAACGAGCCCGATGACGGAAGACCCATCCTGTGGGAGTACTCGGCGCAGTCGCCGAGGATCATCAGCGTCCTCGGCTCCAAGTTCAACTCCGTCTACGACGCGATTGCTAAGGTGGAGTCTGGTGAATGGGTGCGAGATCGTGGTGCTACCGGCGTGCTCGCAGTGGGCAGACGCGGCCTGGTGGGCCACACAGGTTTCGTCGGGTCGCACCTGGACGCTCCGGGCCGGTTCACGGACCGAGCCAACTCCAAGAACCCGCTGGCGCCTGGACACTATGACCTGATCGTCTGCGCAGCCCCGTACGCGGAGAAGTGGCGCGCGAACGAGCGCCCCGACGTGGACGCGGCGGAGATCGAGGCGCTCAAGGAGATGCTCTCGCACTGCACGACGGACGAGTTCGTTCTCGTCGGCACCGTGGATGCCCTCCGCATCGAGGCAGGGATGTACGGCAAACAGCGTCTCTGGTTCGAGAACTGGCTCAGAGATCGGTATGAAAATCTGCGGATCGTGCGCTTGCCCGCGCTGTTCGGTAAGGGCATGAAGAAGAATGTCTTGTACGACCTGCTTGACGCAAGCAATCCCGTTGTCTGCAACTTCGACAGTACATACCAATGGTATCCAATCGAGCGTTTGTGGGACGACATCACGGTCACGCGCAATGCTGATCTTCGATTCCGGAATTTGGTCACATCCCCGATCAAGATGGGTTGGATCATTGAAAACTACTTTCCGAACTCGACGCCTCTGATGTGTGATTGTACTGGCTGCGAGCGCATCACGAAGTACGACGTCAAGGACGAGCACGGCTACGTGCTCGACGAGCCCTGCGTCAAGGCCGCCCTGCACAAGTTCATCATGGAGGACCCCCGATGGGTGTCACAGTCGTCGTCCCCGCCTTCGAGCGGTCCCACCACCTGAGACTCACGCTACAGTCGATCCTCAACTACCCGGCCGAGGACTGGTTGCAGATCATCCTTATCGACGACGGTGGGACGCCGGAGATCAAGGCGGTAGCGGATGAGTTCCCAGAAGCCCAGTACGTTCGACTCGACCGAGAGGGCCGGTGGAAGAATCCGGGCCGCGCGTTGAACGTCGGACTACGGCTCGCCAAAGGTCTCGTAACGATCATCCAGCACTCGGGCATCGTCGCACGTCCGGGTGCTCTTGAACGAATCGTTGAACTGGTCGAAGCCGACAACTATAGCGCCGTGCTCGCGCGCATCGAGGAGAACGGGCATGAGGTGTGCGGCAGCTTCCGCCCGTACTTCCTGCTCGGCGGCATGATGACCGAGCACTTCAAGGCGATCCGCGGCTACGACGAGGACTTCACGGAGTACGGTTACGAGGACGACGACCTCGCGATCCGCCTAGGCGCGATGGGCATTCGCTTTGACCACCGGCAGGACATCGTCGGCGAGCACATGCCGCACGGCCGGCACGACCTGGCCGGCGAGATGGAGCGCATGCGCACGCTGCACTACCGGAAGATCGAGGAACTGCGCGCGGGGCAGATCGATCTAGTCAGGAACAAGGATCGAGAGTGGGGGGCACTTTGAGTTTCAATGATTACATGTTCGCACAAGAGGTCAGGAGAACAGCGTTTGAACGTTACAACTACGCGAGTAGTGCTCTGAAGTTGGCCCAGATTAAAGAACGGCTCGCTGAAATTCTTTCACAACACGAGCCTCTCGCGTCTTTGAATCCCGAAGGCAATCCCATCGCTCGGCAAAAACAATATGCAGCGGCCTTCTACGTCGTACACGGACGGATGCCATCATGAGCATCAGCGTCATCCTCCCGTCGTGCGGGCGGCCGAACCTTGAGTACACTGTCGCGACCGTGCTCCGGGAGTTGCGCCCCTCCGAGGGCGACCAACTCATCGTCGTGTCGCCGCGCCAGCCAGCCGTCGTCTGCCCGTGCTATGACGTGCGCGACGACTTCATCTGGATCAAGCACGAGAACGGCGGCTATGATCCGAAGACGCTGGTCTCGCGCAACAAGGAGAAGGGCTACCCGAGCGGTGGCCAGGAGCGCGACATCGGCCGCGCGTCGGCGACTGGCACGCACGTCATGGTCATCGACGACGACGACATCTTCATCGGTGGCGCCCTCGATGCCGCCCGCCGAGGGATCGCCAACGCGCCCGAGACGCCGCACATCTTCCGCATGCGCTACGGCGTGACCAAGCAGTGGCGCAGTCCCGACGCGCGGAACCTGCGCGAGGGCTGGAACCGCGGCATCGGTCCCGAGGAGGACTGGGTCCTGTGGGGCGACCCGCTGCTCAAGCTCGGGAACGTCGGCAGCGCCATGTGCCTGTTCCCGAACGATGCGCGCCTCAAGTGGTACGCGTCGGCGCCGGGCGGGAACGTCAACGAGAACGAGGACTTCTGGGTCATGATGAACTTCGTGAGGCTCACGCAGCGACGGCCGATCTTCGACCCGACCGTGATCGGGATCATCAAGCCGACGCCCGAGCAGATCGGGCAGGTGCTCAACATCGATCCGCCGCCGATCCACTACACGCCGCAGTCTGTGGTGGGATGGGATGGCTCAGTATGAGGGCGACCTTCAGCGTCATCATTCCGACGAAGGGCCGCGTCACGCTTCAGCGCACACTGGACTCGATCGTCTTCCAGCTGGACCGCAACAACGACGAGATCATCGTCGTGTCCGATGGCGTCATCGGGCCGGTCGAGGACATGGTGAACTACTATCGCGATCAATTCGGAATCGGGATCGAGTTCTTTGCCTCCTCGAAACTATCACAGGACAACGGTGGTACGCAACGCGACTTGGGCATCAAGGCCGCCTCGGGCACGCACCTGCTCTTCATGGACGATGACGACGTCTTCACAGGTCGTGCGCTACCGATGCTCCGGTGCGCTCTTGCTACGAGCGGCTTCTTCATGCTCCCGCACATGTTCCGCATGCGAGCAGGTCACGGAGAGCCGCGCGTTGTCGGATGGGGCGACATGCTCTGGAAGAAGCCGGCGATCGAGTTCGGGAACGTCGGCACGCCGATGTTCGTGATCCCTCGGCTGCCGCTGGAGATGATGCCCAAGTGGGCGTCCTTCAACAAGGACTCGCACGACTTCGAGTTCATCCAGGCCGTCGTACGACTGTTCGGTGGGCAGTGCATCTGGAGGCAAGAGGTGATTGCGGTCATCCGACCGACGGACGAGGAGGCGGCTAATGAACTCCGAACGGGTTTATGATGAGAGGACCACGACGAGAAAATGCGGTCGGCAATCCCCGCGTGCGTGCAGCAAAACGACGATTGCTACGGCTGCTACGCTGCCGTCCTTGTGAAGACTGCGAGAAACGATTTCCCTGGTTCATGATGGAGTTCGATCACAGGGGAAAGAAGAGATGGAACATCACTGAGTGTGCTCTACGATTTTCTTGGAGCACACTGATCGAAGAAATCAGCCGATGTAGTGTGGTCTGTGCGAACTGTCATAGGAGGCGTTCATGGCGACGCAAGCAACAATCGGGATCATGATCGCGACTCCGGGACGTAAGTCGCTGTACCGGACACTGCATTCGATCCTCTACCAGAACGCGCCCATCGAGGACGTTCTTGTCGTCGGGGATGGCTTTCACGAGCCCACGGCGGAGTTGGTCGAGTCCGTGGCGGCGATGGGACTCCCTTGCCGCTACGTCGCCACGGAGAAGACCCGGGACTGGGGGCACAGCCAACTCAACTACGCGCTCAAGCACGTGCGTGGCACGTACATCTCTTATCAAGATGATGATGATTGCTACCTGCCGAGGGCTCTCACCGAGATGGCGAAGCTCGTGTCGGAGTTCGAGACGCCGCGGGTGCTCATCGGGCGCGTGAAGACGCCCCGCTTCGGGTTGCTCTGGCAGGTACCGGGCGAGGACGGTTGCCTAGATGGTCACTGCGTCGTGGCGCCGAACGACAAGAAGCGCCTGGGTTGGTTCGACCCGAGTTACAACGGGGACCAGTGCTACATCCATACGTGCGTCCGCAACTACAAGGAACTCGCCTGGACCGACCGCGTATGGACGCTCACGCGTCCCCAGTGGAAGCTCTGGCCGATGGACGCGAGGCAGGGCGGTGTCGCGTGGGGATGCGACCTCTATCGAGACGACGGGTCCGGCATCGCCTCCACGCATCGCGTGGCCTCGCTCGTGCTCGAAGAAGACGACGACCGGATGCTGGTCACGACCTCCCTGCATCCTGACATCACGGTGTTCGAGTGTCAGGAGCTAGCTGAGTTCATGATGTGGGCGTGTCAGAGCAAGGACTGCTGGATCAAGGTCCGGTCGGATACGCCACCGCTGCTGGAGCAGGCGCTACTCGCCACGAACTTCAAGGAGCACCAGCGGACGAGCAAGTTCGTGGAGTACACGCACGACTGGCCGCCTGACTGGTGGGAAGCGGTGCCGCGCTTCACGCACCTGGAGGACGACCAAGGCAAACCGATGATGGACTGGCGCAGCCCGTGGCCAGGGAAGGCGATCACATGAAGAACTTCCGTACGCAACTTGAGGCGATCGGGTCAGCCCTGCTGCTGATCGAGCGCCTCCCGGCCCACACGGTCTGGGTTCTTGAGGTGACCAACCAGGACACCGCCGAGGAACCGACCGTACTGAACATATTCGCGGACCGCGACGAGTGGGCCATGCTGCAAGTGTCCCTGCGCCTCGGCAAACCGACGGACAACGACGTGATGTTCCGCTCGTTCCGACAAGGGACGCTCTACATCTCGTTCATCGAGGAGGAGAAAGATGTCCGAAGAGACTCAGAATGACGATGCCGCGCTGCCCCAGGGAGAGGCTCCTGCTGCTGATGCTCCTGCTGATGGTCCTGACGCGTCTCTGCCGACGGCACTGAGGGACGTGAACCCCGAGAGGCTCGCCGAGATTCGCGCCAAGCTGGCGCGCTTCGTCGAGAGCCGCGGCAAGACGGTGTCCGGTTCCGAGGCGCCCGACCAGGCGCCGGTTACTCCGCCTGCGACCGCTGGCGTCGAGGGTGACAAGCCCACGGGCAGCGTGATGACCGGCGAGGACGTGGACTGGAGCGAGTACGACCTGGACTACAACGTTCGGCACCTGTACCCTCGGGCGGCCTTCCGCCAGACGGGTCAGGGTCCGAAGTGGGTCGCCATGCTGGACGAGTTCTTCACCACGGAGAAGGACACGCGCAGCCACGGGAAGGAAGTCAACGCGCCTGGGACGGTGGATGGGACCGAGAAGGAACCGCAGAATCTCGGCGAGTACCTGACGCAGATGGTCAACGGCCGCGAGGGCTGGCGGATCGCCGCGCTTCTCCCGGGCGGCACGGGTCGCGTGTCGGTCGTCATGCAAAAGCAGAGCCCATACGTACTGCCGGACCCGATCCCGCTGAAGAAGGACGCGGAGGTTGCCGTGCCGACGGAGCCCGAGCTACAGCAGGTCGAGGACTCGGCCATCGAATTCATGCGCGAAGAGGGCCTGGCGCCCCTTGACAATAGCGTTGTCGTCAGCGAGACGGACAACGGACTTCGCCCGGCGACCGACGTAGAATTGGACGAGACTGTGCCTGGTGCTCACGCTACCGCGCGCTTCAGTGGCGTGGCCGTGACGCACGCGCTCGACCTCAACGCGCAGACCACGGAGCAGGCGCCGAACGTACCTCAGCCGCCTTCAGCGGACGGGATCGTGGCGCCCGGCGTCGAGCACATCCGCAAGCACCTGCCGGGACTGCTCGATGGACCTGACTTCGGCAGCGTCTAAGTACGACGAGTGGAGGCGGACCTACGCGGGCCGCTTCCACCCCTTCCTCGGACAAGGAGTCATTGATGTACCGTGTCAATGTGTCTTCCATTCAGGACTTCATGCAGTGCCGCTTCCGGTGGTGGTGCAAATGGATAATGAATCGGGTCCCCGTGAACGAGTCACCTGCGCTCGGTGCCGGAAAATTATTGCACCTCATCTTCGAGGATGCCGCGAATGGGGGCGCCATCGACGAGGCGGCGGCCTCCCGCCTGGCACAGTGGGCGACGGAAGCGGAGAACGCTGATCCGGTCACGAAGATCAACGCAGACAAGGCTATCCAGGTGGTGCGGGACCTGGAGGGCGCGCTACCGCTGTGGGAAGACAAGTTCCCCGTAGACGAGGTGCTCGAAGTAGAGGAGTCGTTCGAGGTCGAACTCCCCGAGTACCCGGGCATCTTGTGGCTCGGGCGGCCTGATCGTGTCGTGTCCGCCATGAAGCAGGTGTGGCACACGCAGCGTCGAGGGCTCGCCGCGAGCATGAACTTCGGCACGTACGTGGTCCTGGCGAAGCGCCACTACCATGAGCACCTGTACGCCGAGCACCTCGCCCGGAAATACTGCAAGCCATTCAAGAAGCGGTCGAAGCTGAAGTACGGCGGGACTTGGTTCGACCTCATGCGCAAGCTGAAGTACAGGACGTACGTCGGCAAGAAGAACGAGGCGACGAAGACGGCGGCCGAGATGTTCTGGCAGGGGCCGATGTCCGTCAACCTGGACTCGGGATTGCACAAGGCCGTGATGCACTCGATGGCGCAGCATGTCAACGACATGAAGTTGACGGAGCACCTCTGGGAACTGGACCAGTACATCCCGCCGCCGAACGAGAAGATGAACGGGGGTTACGGGGGCAACGCTATGGACCCGTACTTCCGCGTGCTGGTCGGCGAGATCAGCCTGGACGACGACACGTGGTTCAAGGACCGCGTAGACATGTACGAGGTGCAGGATGCTGCTGATTAGGGACCTGGAACGCGCACACAAGCTGAGCAACAGAGTCCACCTCGGCGAGGAGGACCATATGGAACTCATCCACTTACTGGAGGCTGTTCATGACCAGGGCTCCCGGGAAGGCTACAACTGCGGCTTCACGGACGGCCAAGAAGACCCGGATGAAGTCTGGGCCGGGGAGTGCTGCGCACGATGTGGAGCGAGGGTCTGATCCGTTTGATCGGCTATGGAGCGTTCTTCCTCATCCTCCTGGGTCTGTGGTTCGCCTGTTCACCCGGAAGGGCGACGAGCGATCGGGCGACTTCGCGGAGAGTGCTGAAGAGGTCCGTGCGTTCGCGCTGGCGTACAAGGACAGGAACGTGTACGTGGCGCCCAATCCCACTAACTCCACGCTCGGGGCTCGTCACACGGCTGCTGAGGTCACTCATTGGTCGTACTTCCTGATTGACATGGACCCGGTAGAAGAACAGTTCAACGCCGAGAATGCACTCAGCGTGGCGCTGCTCTGGTTCGGCGAGTGGATGGGGTGGGACTTCGACGCGCACAAGGGCATGCGCCCAATCATCATCGACAGCGGGCGCGGGATGCAGGCGTGGATCAGGCTGGAGGACATAGCCCTAGATGATGTGACAGTGAACATCGGCATCAGCACACAGCGACGAGTGTTCTTGTCCCGAATGGTCGCTCGACGAGCCAACGGTTACTGGCTCAAGAAGCTCGACGAGAAGCTCGGGGTTTGCCACGGCTGCCGGATCGACACCAGCGTCTCGGACCTGCCGCGCGTCATGCGGTGCCCGGGCACGGTGAACGTCAAGACGGGGCGCACTGCCGAGTTCGTCCACGCGACGGACTACGTGTTCAAGGGGCTCGCGGAGTTGATCGTGTCGGGGACTCCCTCGGCTGCTCTGACGGACCCGGAACCGCCCACCGACCTGGAGGCCGGACTCCCGTGGCAGGAGGTGTTCCCGCACCTCACGCGGATGGCTCAGACCTACCTCTCGCAGGGGCAGGAGGAGCCAGGCAGGCATAAGGTGAATGCCCTCAAGGGAGAGGACGCCGCGCTCCCGCCGGACCAGGTGAAGCACGCGCTCGACACCGCTTACGGAAATGTGGTATGATAGGACTGAGGAGATACCTCATCCAACGAAACAGGAGGATCAGATGGACCAGACCAACAGCACCACCACGATCGAGGACGTCTACGAGGTCGAGGCCCAGAACTTCGGCTTCGCCGTCCGCCGCAACGGCACGTTCCTGACCGACGCGAACGGCAGCGTCCGCATCTACGTGACGCGCAACGCGGCCCGCAAGCGGATCAGCCGCGAGCGCAGCGGCAACTTCCACAGCTAGGAGACCTCGTGGCGAAGAACGTGCTCGACTTCCTTCGCGGCGACGAGATCGACGCCTCTGTGAAGGAGCGCATCATGATCTACGGCCGCGCCGGGGTGGGCAAGACCCGCTTCGGTCTGTCCGTCCCCGAGTCGTGGGGCCGGATCGCGTACTACGCGGCCGACAAGAACTCGTGGCTGCTCCGCTCGATCAGTAAGGAGAAGCGAGCGCGCATCAACATCATCCGTCCGCGCGGTGACGATCCCACGGCCCTGTTCATGCAGTTCTGCATGCAGGACTGGGACGAGATCGACCCCGAGATCGGGACCATCGTTGTTGATACCTATACAAAGGTGGCGCTCGACTCGATCACCTACTGCGCGAACTCGCTCACGCTCGATCGCGAGAAGCACTACGTGGTCGGCGACATTGGGGCCGGCGGCATCGCGATCCCGAACCGCGGCGACTACCAGGGCGTGGACGGCCTCTCGAAGAACTACCTCGACATGCTGTTCGACAAGCAACTCGACAAGCACATCATCTTCCTGTGCCACGAGGAGAGCAAGCAGGTCGAGGGCATGCCGGCAGTCGGCGGCCCGCAGCACCCGGGGCGCCAGATGATCGACTACCTGCCGGCGCAGTTCAGCACGGTGATCCGCCTCGTCCGCGAGACGCTCATGATCCCTGGCGCAGACGACGTGTCGCCGGTGGTCGTGGCGATCACCGAGAACGATGGTCAGTACGTGGCGAAGCTGCGCACGGACGACGAAGAGGCCCCGAACCCGCTCGCCCGACGAGTGCTGGAGCGCAACCCGGCGTCGTGGTGGACGGAGTACGAGAGCTACACGAATGGACAGGTCGGCAAGCCGGCCAAGAAGAAGACCAAGAAGAAGGAGGCAGCGTAACATGGCCAAGCAGACGAAGAGCACGCCCGTGGTGCCAGACTTCAAAGATGTTGACAAGGGCGCCGTTGACGCCGCACAAGCCGCCCTCGCGGGCGGACGGCAGGACCCGCTGAAGCCCGGCAAGGGCGCGAAGGTCAGCGAGGACAAGAACGGCAACACGTACACGCGGTGGACCGAGCGCGCCGTCATCAGCCAGGCGTACCGCTCCGTCACGAAGAACGGCCTCCTGGACGTCACCGTCGTCGCCAAGATTCGTCAGGGCGACAACAACAACGGCAAGAAGGTCTTCTCGCACTTCTACATCAACAACCTCGCGGAGGTCCCCGAGAAGCACGAGTTGATGAACGCGCGCAGCATCGGCGCGATCGCGACCCTGCTCGTGGCCACGGGCTTCATGCCGGCCGGGGGCGCGCTGAAGGGCACCGTGCTGAACAAGATGTTCCCGCAGAAGGGACAGCCCGGCACGTCATCGCCGCTCGTCAGCAAGACGATCGTCGTGAACGTGGTCCAGCAGTACCAGCAGGCCAAGGACCTCAAGACGGGCAAGGCGCGCGTGGACGAGGACGGCGAGGCCATCATGGAGAAGCGCGACAGCGGAGAGTCCTTCCTCCCCGACGCCAAGTCCCTGGGCAAGGCCGCTGCGGCCGCCGATGAGGACGAGACCGAGGAGGAGTAGTTCATGTTCGACGTGAGCTTTCCCAACAACGATTTCACCCAGATGATCGAGATGACCGCGCGCGACAACGCCCGCGGCTACGTCCGCCCGATGACCGCGTCGGCGGACCCTCGACCGTCCGTGAGGTCGGCGGAGCTTGGCCGGGAAGTAGTGACGACCGAGCCCCTGACGATGGACGAGAAGAACGAGCTTGACCGGATGGCCAGGGAGGCCGGCATCCAGGACGAGCGCCTCGGTAACATCGAGGAGACCGGCGGAGCGTACGCGACGATGGAGGAGGCCCTCGCAGCGGGGGCTTCAGTCCATCCGCCCGCGCAGGCCGCATCGCTTGGGGCTCAGGTCGGGCGCCCCACGAGGGCATCTGTGCTGGCTCCGGCGAACACGGCCTCGACGTTACGAGTGCCGCGGCTGCCGAACTTCCAGAACGTCCAAGGGATCGACCTGATCCGCGGCGTCGTCTACGTGGACGACATGGAGTTTCCGATCTCATCCTCGCGCGTGGCCGAATACCGGCGCGACGTGATGGAGGTCGTGAAGACTGAGATCATGAGAAGTCTCGAAGAGGCCACCAGCCTCATCACCACGCCGGAAACGGCGGAGGCTGAGAGTGAGGGACCGACGCAAGGCGCAGGCGTACAATCAGAGCCTCAAGGGGATAGCGCGTAACCTGCGCTGTGAGCACGGCATCGACAAGGAGACTTCCGTCTACTGGGCGGGAGTCCTCCTCGATCCCGCCACGCGATGCGTGCTCTGTGGATTTCCGAACTACCTCATCCGCGTGTACCGAGAGCGCGGGTGGCCGTGGTTCCTCGGCCGGCGGTTCGGCGCGGGCAGTCACCCGCGGCTGACGCTGGACCACATAGTACCCGGCTGCAACGACGGTGGTTTTCGCGCCCTATGCTTCGCGTGCAACTCGCTGCGCGGAGCAGACCGGCTCACCGACGAAGACGTCCTACGAAGTGTCAGGGAGAAGTGGACTTGGTTCTCAGGACTCCGTTTTCTGTGGTGGTTGAACACCGCTCCCGGAGTCGGAGGCCGTCTGCACAGGAGTGACAGATGCTCGAAGAGAGATGCACAGTTTGCGGACGGCGCCTCGACGAGGGAACTGGTCCAACCGACAACGACACTTATGCCATCACCTTCAAATCCGGCGTCTGCCGGCTCTGCGGGGTGACGCTCTTGCGAGCGTTCGACGGCATCGTAGACATGCTTCGCAACTCACACGGAGAGAAGCGCGAACGAGTGGTCGATCGCCTGATGCACCGCCTACAGGGCGCAGGCTTCGACGTCGGCGACTCGTTCGTGCAGCGCCGGAGGGCCGGATGAAGTACGAAGAACTTTTCACAGAGGAAGCCCGTGAACACTTCCAACGGATGAATGGTGGCATCACAGGTACATTGTGTCACGTCTGTCCGATCTGTGATGTCATCCGTGCGTGGCGTGACGTGATGTTTTGCCCGACATGTAAGAGGCCCTATGAAGGAAGCTAAGGCAGTAGGGCGCGCGAACGCCCCTTACCTGTTCGTGATGGTGAGTCGTCCCAGTGAGGGCATGGAAGCGTGGTTCTGGCGCGCGCTGCACGGCTGCGGCGTCCAGAAGACGGACGTGCGCATCGTGTACCTGATCGACGAGCCCCCGGCCGGAGCCGGCAACAAGCCGCTCAAGTCGCAGCTTCGCTCGGCGCGCGACAGGTTCGTGGCCGAGGTGAAGAAGTCACGACCCGACGTGGTGATCCCGATGGGCACGGAGCCGTTCTACACGCTCACGGGGATCAACGAGGGCATCTTCGACGCCCGCGGCTACGTCATCCGCAAGCAACTGTTCCACCCGATCCCGACCGAGGTCTGGAAGGAGGTCGGCAAGTACGTCAACGCCAGCAAGGCCACGGGCGCCAAGAAGGGCGACCCGAAGATGAAGTGGGTGAAGGTGGCGCTCCCTCCGCTCCTCGACGGCTTCGACGGCGTGGTAATCCCGGTGTTCAGCCTGGACCACATCCGCACCGAGGGCTTCGCGGTGAAGCCGGCGTTCAAGGAGGACGTGCTCCGGGCTCGACGCGCGGTTGAGGGCGACCTGCGCGAGATGGACCAAGACTTCACGTACGTCTCGACGCTGGAAGAGCTTCCCAATATGGCCGCCTGGGGACCGATCGTCGCGATCGACATCGAGACGCACGGCATCGACAACGAGGTGATCGACCTCGTGTCAATCAGTGACGGCCGGATCACGGCATGCCTAGAATGGACCGAGGGAGCACGGCTGTACGTCGAGAAGCTGTTCAAGACGAAGCGCCTGTTCGCCGTCCACAACTCGCCGTTCGATCTCCCTCGACTGGTGGCTAACGGAGTGCGGATCAGCCAGGAGACGCTCGACAGTCGCGTGTTCGACACCATGTTCGGCGCGGTCGTGTTACAGCCGGACCTGCACAAGGCCCTCGGGCGCGTGGCGAGCTTCTACCTCGACACCGGCCCGTGGAAGACCTCGTCGCGCAAGGAGGACTCGCACTGGCGCGCGATGGTGAAGGCAGACCCGAACATGTACGCGGCCAAGGACTCCTTCCACACTGCGTGGATCGCGGTGCAGGAGTCGGCCGTGATGAAGTCGATGGGCGTGTGGGACATGTTCATGGGCCAGGGCAAGTACCCGGGACCCGGCATCATGGCCACGATTCCCGTGCTGGCGGCGATGTCGCGCGGCGGACTGAAGACGAACAAGCCCTACGCGGTGACGTTGTGCGAGCGGTTGGAGAAGCGAATCTTCCGCTACCTCAAGCTGTGGACGCGCATGTTCCCGAACGTGAAGGCGTCGTCGAATCCGCAGGTGCAGCGGCTCTTCTACAAGCAGTGGGGCCTGCCGGTGCAGCGCAGCAAGGAAGACGGGGTCAGCGTGGACGAACTCGCTCTCGTGAAGCTCGGGGCGTTCGTGGACCTGAACAAGGACACGGAACTGCACCCCGGGCCGTGGCGCAAGGACAAGCGCGCGACGGGACGCACGTTCGAGCTACTGCTGAAGATTCGCGCGACCTCGAAGATGCTGTCCACGTACGCCGAGCCCGTCATGCTCGGGGAGACGACGTGGGTACACCCGAGCTACCTGCCGGCGTCCAAGGACGACGAGCGGGGCGGAAACGCGAACAAGAGCGGGGAGATGCGCTCGAAGGGGAACACGGCCACGGGCCGCTTGTCGAGCTACCACCCGAACATCCAGAACCAGCCGAAGAAGATGCGCGTGCTCTACGTGCCCGACAACGAGGAGATGTGCTTCGTGCAGGCCGACTACAAGAGCGCGGAACTGTACGTGCTAGCGGGGATGTCCGGCGACAAGCAGTTGGCGGCCGACCTGCGCGCCGACATGCACCAGAAGAACGCGGACCGCCTCGGCATCTCACGCAAGGTCGCGAAGAACGTGACCTACGCCTCGCAGTACCTCGCGAGCCCGGCGAAACAGTCGGAGATGATCCTGGAGCAGGAACACATCTACGTGTCACCCGCCGAGTGCCTGACGGTGTCGGAGGGCATCTGGGGCTACTACACGGACGCGACGGCGTACAAGCAGTTGCTCGTGGACCTGTGCGAGAAGAAGAAGTACATCACCAACCCGTTCGGACGCACCCGGTTCTTCCACGACGGGCGCTCCCCGGCGGCGGTGGACTTCATCCCGCAGTCATGCGTCGCTGACATGCTCTGGTGCGTGCTCAAGCCAGTGGCCGAGATGGCCCGGCGGTATGGCGGCCGACTCGTGACCACGGTACACGACTCGATACTCATCTGCGTTCCCTCGATCCACTCGCACGCGGCAGCATTGGAGATGAAGAGTATCATGGAGCAGCGGTTCGACTGCGTGCGTAAAGGCTTTTTCGTTCCTGTAGAGTTGGAGGCTGGCGGTCCCGGCGAATCCTGGGGCAGCTTGAGACCACTTGCCCTATAAATGGTGGGAGGACACATTGGGTGAAGAAAAGTTCGAGATCAAGAGCGGTGGGGTAAGGAAGACGTTCGACTCCGGGATGCAACGTGACGTAGACGACAACAAGATCATGTGGGACCTCGTGTATGATGGTCCTATGCTCGCTCGCTACGCTCGTCATCTGACCCTGGGTGCTCAGAAATATTCTCGTAGGAACTGGATGAGTGCCTCGACGATGGAAGAGATGGAACGGTTCCGTGAGTCGGCCGCCCGACACTTCGCCGCCTGGATGGCCGGAGAACGTGATGAAGATCACGCTAGTGCCTGTTTCTTCAACATCCAGGGATACGAGTATGTCCGTGACAAATTGTCGGGGGTCTAGGCGCTGCTACCGAGCCCCGCTGATGGGGAGCAGGTGCATCCTCCACCACGTGCGGCGGATCGCTAAGCGCTGTGGGGCGGCCGAGCACGCCTGGTACAAGAAGTCCGAGGCCGACATCGTCGGCTCGCTGGAGATTCGGTTCGACATGATCCTCTCGGGACTGCCGGTGCCCGCCCCCGAGATCGTAGCGCAGACCTACATGGCACCACGTTGGCTCCGGCTATACGGTGACTGGCTCACCGAGGTCGTCGGAGCCGTAGAGGAGAAAGCTCATGGAGTACACGCTGGCGCTGGTGAAGGTCGAGGAGAAGTGGGAGGCGGCCCTGATCGTCAACCAGAAGTTCACGCGCTCGGCCTCGGGCGACTCGGTGAACGCCCTGGTGACGAAGCTGCTCGGTCCGGTGATGTCGGCCGAACAGGCCGAGGGGACGGAGATGGCGATCCGGGTGGGAATCCTGACGCCTGAAGAGCGCGCGAAGCAGGAGGCCGCCAATGCCGGACCAGTCCAGACTGCAAGCTGACCTCATCCGCGACGAAGGCGTGAGGCTCGCCGCGTACCAGGACACGCGGGGCTTCTGGACGATCGGCTGCGGGCACCTGCTCGGGGCACACCCGCGCATGACGGTCATCACGATGGACGAGATGTACGCGCTCCTCGTGGCCGACACGCACACCGCGGAGATTCGCGCTCAGATGCTCCTGGGCGCCGACACGTACTCGTCCCTCGACGAGGTGCGGCAGCGCGCCCTCGTGAACATGGCCTTCAACCTCGGGGGCCACCTCGGAGAGTTCCACCACTTCCTGGCGGCGATCGTCGCGAGGGACTGGAAGGTCGCCGGCATGCAGATGACGGCCAGCGCGTGGTGGACACAGGTGGGCGAGCGCGCGAAGCGGCTGCGCACCATGATCGAGACAGGGGAGGACGCATGAGGATCGGCTTTGATCTTGACGGTACGCTCGACCGGCCGCAGATCGCCGAACTGGCGAAGTGGCTGATCGCCGGGGGCCACGAGGTCCATATCATCACGGGCGTGTTCCCGGAGGCGGTGAACTGGCAAGACGGAAACGCAAAACGTCGGAAACTTGGCCGACTGGACATTCCTTACACGACGGGCACGTTGACGGAGGGAGTTGCTACGCTGCACATCCTCGACGCGGTCCCGGCCACGTTCGCGCGCGACTACCGGCTCGCGGACCTCGGCCTGCGCAAGGGCGCGCTGTGCGAGGAACTCGGCGTCACGCTGTTCCTCGACGACTCCGAGTTGTACTGCGAGATGGTGCCGAAGATGTCCGGCAACACCACGGTGCTGCACGTCCGATGAGCAAGCACCGCAAGCTGCTGATCGTGGACACGGAGACCGGGGGCCTGGACCCGGACAAGCAGTCTATCCTCTCGATCGCCGCCCTGGTCTACAATGACGGGGCCATCGAGGACGAGTACTACACGCTGATCGCCGAGGGCGACATCGTCGCCGAGCCCCAGGCGCTCAAGGTGAACAAGCTCAGCGTGGCCCAGTGCCAGTCCGAGGGAGCTAGCCCCCTCGCGGCCGCCAACGCCATCATCGCGATGCTACAGAAGCACGACATGCGTCGAGATGTGCGCATCTGCGCGCACAACGCGGCGTTCGACGTGGGCTTCCTTCGGCGCTTGTGGCGCCTAGCCGGGTGGTCGTACTCGGCGACGTTCTCGTACCGCTCGCTCTGCACGCAGACGGGCGCCCTTCTGCTGGAGCAGGCTGGACGCCTCGACCTCCCCGGTGGTTCGGCGTCCCTCGACAACCTGGTGAAGTACTGGAACATCAAGCTCGACCGCACGGGCGGGCACAACGCGCTCGGTGATGCGCGCGCGTGCGCGGAGGTGCTGCGTCGAGAGATCAGCATGATCGGCACGAGGTAGTGATTGGCGGGTAGCTCAGTCGGTAGAGCACGCGGCTGTTAACCGCGCGGTCGCTGGTTCGAGTCCAGCCCCGCCAGCCAGTTTTGGTGCAGCATAGCTACATGCAGGCGAATTGATCGGGACGTGAATTGCTTCTCTTGGTAGCTTGTGGACGCACGAGCGCAATGGGTGAGCTTGCTCATCCGGTCGTGACATGAACCCCTAGTAGAACTAGTAGACGAGCCCGACGCTGCACCAAAATGAAAAAGGCCCTCAAGGGAGCGATCCCTTGGGGGCCTTTCGTGTTTCTACCAGTTCAGTTTCCATCCGCGCATACCGAGGCGAACGCCCCAGACTGCGCCCGAGTGTCACGCCGGCCGCCTTGAGCGCGCCGACCGCGATGCCGACGACCGAGGCCGCCAGCCACATAGTGAAGTCCATGTTGTCCTCCTCAGACGGGTGTGTTGTTCTTCTTGTAACCGACGACTGCTCCGCCCGAGACCACGGGCGGGACCGCCATCCGGTTGATCCGCTTGTTCCGAGACTTGGTGGTCTCCGGGTCGGACGGCAGTGGCGCCGTAGGGTCCGTGTAGGGATCGGGCGCGACGCGCGACTCCATGTCCTTCACGATCGCCTGCTTCTCCCGCAGCAGTTCGGCGGGGTTGCTCCGCTTGCCACGCATCAGTGGTTCCCCTGCGCGCCGTTGAGCTTCTCGTACGTGCGCATCCCGGCCATGCCGAGCATGCCGGTGAGCAGCGTGACCATCGTCCCCATGTCGAGCGACGGGAACTCTGTCGGGTGGCCGATGAGGGCAGCGATCCACGTGAAGATTGGTCGCACGATGAACTGGATGCCGAGTCCGCCGCCGCAAATCCATCCGACGAACGGGCGCCATCCCGAGACGAAGATGTTGGCGTTGGACGCCTCGATCTTGTTGATCCCGGCCTGCTCGGCGATCACCGCGAGGTCGCCGGCCTGCTGCATCTCCAGCAACTTCTGGGTGGCCTCCGCCTTCGCCTTCTGGTCTGGGATGAACCGCTCGATCAGGAGTTTGCCGACGTCAACGATGCTGCTGACTGGGTCGAATGCCATGTTACGTCATCTCCGTTGGGTAGTTCTTGGTGAACCAGAGTTCCATGTCCTTCTTCCACTTGTCCTGCCTGTCGGAAGGCCACGTACTGGGCGGACCATTCTTCAGCATCTTGCGGTAGCTGTTGAACGGGTCCTTGGGATCGAACGTCACGTCCGTGGGCGGTCTGACCGTCGGGTTACGTCGAGGTCGCGGCGGGACCGGAGTCGCCATGCTTACCTCCCTCGGCCGGCTCGTTCCAGCAAGCGATCCAACTTCTTGTTGGTCTCGTTCCGGAAGTCCTTCTGCTCGCCCTTGATTTCGTCGAGGCTCTTGTCCACGTTGTTGACCTTCGTCTCGACGACAGCGATCTTCGTCTCGTGCCGGTTGGCGGTCACGGTAGCCCAGGTCGTCCACGCGATGCCGCCTGAGAGTACGGCCCCGAGGACGGTCTGGACGATCCACATGGGGATCGCCTCCATGCTGCGCGACAGCGCGTTGTGGGACGTCACTCGGTCCCGCTGCTGTCGGGCCTGACGGGGATGGCGACGAGCGTCCCGGGCGGGAGGTCGTAGCAGTAGGCTCCGCCCTTACCGTCCGGACGGCAGATCATGTCGCCGGCCTGTAGCGCGTGCATGGTGTAGCCCTGGAGCGTGGCGTCCCTGCTCGCGAGTGCCACTGGCGCCATGCAGAGCATGACGAGTACTGCGAGGATGAGCTTCTTCATTGTGGTCCCTCCTCAGCAGTATGGACCTGCTGTAGGTGTTGGAGCGCGGTGGACAGTCGGTCGTGCGCGTCCGTGGTGTCGGCGCCGGCCGCCGTTGCCTGGTTCAGTGTCCGCTTCGCCCTGTTGACGGCGCGAGCGGCCTCGACGTGTGCGGCGGTCTTCGGCGTGTTGACGAAGTCCACCTGTTTCTGCCCGTGCGCGATCGCGTCGGCGAACTCGGCCGAGTTGGCCCGTCGCCACGAGATCAGCACGCGGTTGCGCTCGATCTTGACCATGTTGTTGAGAATCTTGGTGGCCTTGTCCGTCGGGATATTGCCGATCGACGGGATGCTCATGATCCGCTTCGTCGCGCGGACCTCGGCCTCCTGCAACTGCTGCGCCAAACGACCTGCGGACTCAGCCGGGATGACAGCCTTCATGTTGTCGGGCAACGCCACGACCATGCTCTTCTTCTGTGCTTCCGCGGTAGCGTCGTATGTCTGGACGCCGACCCCCGCCACGCCCAGAGGCGCGACCGCCGCGCCTGCCGGACCCCACTCTTTGATCGCGTCATACGTGTCCTGCACGATCATAGGGACGAGTCGGCTGGTGACCTCCTGAGAGAGGTCGGGCTTCGCACCGGCGAACGTCTTGCCCTTCAGCATGGTCAGCACGAAGCTCGCGACCGGGCTAGCCTTCGACTCCAGGAACCGCTGGATAATCTCCCAACGATTGAGCGGGCGGTACGAATTGTTGTCTTCGAGGCGAACAACCTGGCCGGTCGCGCTGTTGATGCTCGTCCCGGAGATCAACTGCGCGGCCGCGCGCACGATCTGGAAGTGTCCGCCGCCGAGGTCGATGCGGGTGTTGCCGATGCGAATCTTGGCCCAGTCCGCGCTGCGCGGGTCGAGCCCGACCTTCACGCCCGGGGCCATGCTCGCGAGTCCGATGAGGGACGCGATGGCGCCCGCGGCAGACATGTTCGCCCTGATGGCCGCACTGCGCACGGCCGGTGCTAGGCTGGCGTAGTATGAGGGATTGAAGGTTTCGATGCGCGCCCAAGCCAGCCGAGGGGAGAACATCACCGCGTTGAGCGCCGGTGCCGCGTGCTGTAGGACGCCGGGCAGGTGCCCTCGGCCGGTGGAGGTATTGATCCACTTGGCCGCGCTCTTAAGGAACGCCTCATCCTTCACGTCGATGCCGGCGGCCTCGGAGTTGCTCACGAAGCGGTCGAACACGTCGGCGCGCAGCTTGTTGAGGAACGTGGTGTAGGCCCGCTCGGACCCGCGAATAATGTGCCCGGCGATCGGGATGCGGTCGGCCAGGTTGCTGGCGAAGACTTCCTCGCGCGGCGTCAGGGCGCCGATGTCCGTGATGGACAGTCCGGCATCCTGCATCAGCGGGTACGTGGGGCGCGACAGGATTTCCTCGTGGGCCGCCTGGTAGAACTTCTCGTCACCGAACGCCTTGACCATCGGGCGGATGGACTTCCAGAACTCGGGCTGCGTGACCATCATCAGACCTTGGCGGCCGGGCGCCGAGAGGTCGAAACTGGTCATGATCGAGCGCGGAACGTTGAGCACGTCGGCCAGCGTGCTGCCGGCCTTCTGGATGGCGGGCCGCTTCTCCAGGAGCGCGGACACAAGGTCCTGGCCGTAGGCACGGCGCAGCAGGTCTAGCTCGCTGTTCGTCGGGACCACGCCGGCCCCGTCGATGCCGAGGAGTTTGGTG
>WNFK01111035.1_pt2 | contig 39712 bp, 27 predicted proteins | sample 5400281 | NCBI WGS metagenome assembly WNFK01 (sample SAMN13153350, study PRJNA577476) | soil metagenome | isolation source: 20 cm soil on Douglas fir-dominated hillslope | place: USA:California | collected 2013-09-17
AACTGAAGCAAGAGGCGTGACTCATGGGCGAGTCCTTGAAACCTGCCGCATCCGGAACAAACGAGTCGGGCCAACCTTTAGCCGGCGCCGCAGGCATGGCAGAGCGCGGGCTGTGGCAGATTTCGCAGTTGTGGTAGTGCTTCGTCTTGTCATCGGCATTCGCACTGGTGAACGAAGAGCGCACGAAAAGGTGATCTTCATCAGCGCTCAGGCCTTGGAAGATTCTCGGGAAGATTCTCGCGATCACGTCCTGATGTTTATCGTGCGGAAATTCAATCAGAAACTGGCTGGGGGCCGCCGGATTACGAAACGCGAAACGTGCGTCGTCCCGTGGCGATACCTTCGAGTGGCAACCGTTGCAAATTACGGGTTTTGCGCCCTTGAAAAACTGTTGACGATGACAACTCACGCAGGCAGCATGACCGGGAAAGTCTGCAACGTCGGGAAACTCCCTTACCTTTTTCCAGTTAACTGTTGGAACTTTGTGGCAAGTGTTGCAGGCGCCCTGGTGTTTTTTTGTAGCGTGGGAAAACCGCGCATAGTCTATCGCCGGCGTCGCCGAACGTTGCACCGGTGGTTTGCGCACCCCGCGCTTTTGCGCCTGAGCTGTGTTGTGAAAACTAACAGCGGTGAGGCAAGCGAGAGAACCCAAGACTGCCAGGAGAACTAAGATACCGCATGCCTCGCCCCAGAGGGGCGAGATGTTTATAGCCTGACGGCCTCTCTTTATTCTTAAAGCTCTGTAGGAGCGCAATCTCTTCTTCATTGCCAGCGTTCTGCGGCTGGGTTTCGCTCCTAAAGGGGCGAGACCATTGGGTATGCGTTCGTAGCTATAAACATCTCGCTCCGTTGGAGCGACAACAAGTTCCGTTGCACGCCTGGTTGAATTCATCTATCACAAGCCGGAAGCGGCCTTTCCACGGCGACGCACTTCACGTTCTTCTCTGGTCGATTCATTATCAAAAATGGTTTTTCAAACGCGCGGTCGTCCTGCTTCACCTTGACCTCGCAGTTCCAGATCAGGCTGGTAGATCCTGATTCGAACGGAAGAATGTTTGAAAGAGTGTAGTTGCCAGGTTCAAGGTCAGTGAAATAAGCGGTGCCGTTTCTATCGGTCATCACTGAGAGGACGTTCGCCCCGGAAAGAGCTTCCGCCTGTTTTATGGTTCCTTCAATTCCATATTGATGACCTTTATAAAAGCCGTCTCGAAGCTTTTCCGGAAGATTAGTCGTCAACCATTTGCGGGCAAGCTCGCGGCTGCCATATTCCTTTTCTCCGGCGGCCATTGCAGTTTGAAACTCGGGAACCGCATCCGGCCCCTCGACCTCGCTCGACTGAAGTTCGCGGCAGTAGACCGACTCGCAATCGTTTTCCTTCAGCCAGTTAATCAGCCGGTCGCTGGCGCCGGCGGCGCGGTAATAGCAGTCGCGCGAGATGAAAGGTCTTTGCAGCATCTCGTCAACCAGCGTTTTGTTTTGTTCGAGTGAGCCCTTGACGAGAAAGAAGCGTTTCCGCGAAAGCCCTTTCGTCGCGTCTCCGATTTTTACCCGGACCCGTAAACGCAGCACGGTGCCGCTTTGAGGCGCAGGTTGAGTTTGCGCGACGCAAAAACAAGCGACCAGCAACAGAACAAGAATTACTGCAGGATTAAGTAAGGACGTTCTCACAAGAATTCGTTTTACAGATTCGGGCTGCGTGGAAACTTCAGGAAGGGCAGTCGCACGCCGCGAACAAAGATTTGATCAGAACGAATGGCAGGCGCCGGAGCAAAGCCATTGGCGCCGCCGCCGCTGATCAGATCGTCCTGATCCACTCCATCGCCGCTGATCCCAATCCCACCAACCAACACGCCATTCTTGTAGATCGGAATGCTACCGGGAAATATCTGGATGCCGTTGGCCAGATTTGGAATCGTAGTGCAGGGAACACTCGCCCCACCGATGGCTGCCAGCAAGTTTGCCTGGATCAAATCTAACTGCAAGCCAACGTTGAAAGGGCTCCATTCGCCGAGCGGCGCGCTGAAGGGCCCGGCAGCAGTGTCATTAATTCCATCGGGGAAGAACGGGCGATGCAGAAAACCACCCGCGCGATCGGTGAACGCAACCGAGCCGTCAAGCCGCAGGCCATCCGCTGCGGCGCGAGCGACATAGCTGCCGAAGCCGGCGCCGTTTAGCAGCGTCGCAGCGGCCGCGTTTGAATAGAAGGCAGCAGTCCTGGCTTTCTGTACTGAAACATCGAAACCAAAGACGGGCGCATCGAGTTGACGGAAGACTCCGAGCACATTCCCGGAAGCGTCTACCACCGCGATCGAGACGCGCGCGTTGCTGCCAAGTGGTTGGCGAATGGCGGCCCGAGTGATGTTTGCCTGTTGCGCGGCGTGGGCGATTATTATCTGCACGTCGGCTGCGGTTAGTGCATTTGGACCACCCGGCGCAGTACCAGCGACGAAAGGAAAGAATCTTGTATCGACTTCGCCGCCAATGCCGCCGACATTAGCAGGAACAAAGGCCGACGTTTGCGCGCTGCGAATCGGAAACGCCCCCGGCACCACTCCTGGCAAACTACCAAACGGAAGAGTGGCCGGCGATGGAGGACTAGCAACGTTTGAATAAGGCAACCTAATGCCGTCGACGAGAATGTTGTCTGCACGTATCAGGGCGGGTGCTTCGAAACCGCGCACCGCAGAAGCAGCGATTAATTCTTCAAAAGGTTGATCGAAATCACTCGGGTCGCGATCGACGGTATAGATTCCGTCCCCCTCAATACCGACTCCGCCTACCGCAACGCCGTCTTTGTAAATCGGCAGCCCGCCCGGATCCGCTGAGAGACCCAATGGCAACGCCGGCTTCTTAATGTCGGAACAGGGAAGGGATGAAAACTGCACACCATAAAGTGGACCACCGGAGCGAAACTGTATCCCCGGTGGAAAGTGTTCCTGAATAATGAAACCGGCGGTGCGAGTGGTAAACGCGTTTCCTAAGGTACTGAAGATTGAACCGGTTCCCGCCTTGGAAATTGCTGCCAGAGACGCCGGCACCACGGTGCCTTCCAGGCCCCGACCGATCGTTCCCACGCTGCGAATCGTGGTGCTTGCGGGTGCCCCGGTCATGACAAATACGCCCAACACATTTGCCTCGCGATCGGTAACCGCGACGGTCACGTTTCGATTGAGCGAAACGGCGGCCGAAACTGCCTGGCTGATGATGGTTTGTACCGCGCCCGGGTCATCCGGAAGACCGCCACCAACATGGCCCATAGCCAGACGAACCCGATTACTCGAAACTCCGCGATAACTGACCCGCACCAGGACGTCGCCCAGGTCGTCCATGCCGTTGCTGAGTCGAACAACCAGCGATACTGCCCAGGGTTGATCCGGAATGCTGCCGAGAAACTCGACCGGCAACTGGTAAACGTGATGGACTGAATCCTCAGCTTCGACGGTAATATTAGTTACGTTATCGCCCGATTGCAGACTCAAATTCATCACGAACAACATGATTCGAGTTTGAGTGTCTGTACCAAACTTGACGGGTGCGGTTACAGAGAAAGGCTCGCGCTGCCGCGTTACGGATTCAAAGGAAATCGCGCGCGTGGAATCTTCATGACTAATGAGCACCGGACCGGCAGTCTGGCCGGCAACTGTTTGCGAATGGATTAGTGAAGCGGCGAAAAACACGCTCAAGGTTAGCGTGCGCAGCATCCGGATGCGGAGATGTAAACCGTAGGCCATCGCAGGATTCAAGCGACTGACATTCGAAAACTGGCGCCCAATGTAACACAAAGCATTTGCTGGCGTCGTTCGCGTTTCATCGCTGTGATTACGGTTTAACTGGTGCTTTCTGTTTGATGAAGTCCAGGAGTCGTTGAGTTAGTTCGGGCGAGTTAAGTTGCCGGAGCTTGTCGAGGTGGGCGAGGGCGGCGTCGCGTTGGCCCAGCGAAGCGCGGGCGAGACCGGCGAAGTAGAGCGCGTCCGGGTGATTTGGGGAAAGTTTGAGTGCACGTTCAGCAGAGGCGGCGGCCTCTTCGTACTTCTGTTCACCGTAAAGTGCTTCGGCAAGAAGTTCGTGGGCCGCTGCGTTGGCGGGATCGCGTTCGGCTCCGCGGCGGAGGAACTGAACGGCCTCGGCGTGGCGCCCTTCGAAGTTGTAAACAAGCCCCAGGCGCAACAGTGCGGGTGCATATTCAGGATCGATCTGAAGCATGCCACGAAAAGCTTCCTCTGCTTCCTTAAAATGTCCCGCCTTCAACTGTGCCTCGCCCGTAGAGTTGTAGGCCCGTATTGCTGCGTTGAGCATTTCGTTAGCTTCCTTCTCTTGACCGAGCTTGATTTGCGAGAGCGCAAGGTTGAAGAAAGCCTGGCCGTAGGCCGGATCCAGATCGCAGGCGCGCCGGAAGGAGGTTGCCGCCTCTTCGAAACGGCCGGCAGCGAAGTAGGCGGTTCCGAGGTTGTTATGCGCGGCGGCTAGCTTCGGGTCAGAGCGGATGGCCTCCTGATACTCCTTCATCGCACCATCAAACTGGCCCTTTGAAAAGAGTTCGAGACCACGGTCGTTGTGCTTGAGCGCCTTCTGCTGCTCGGGCGTGAGGGCGGGTATAATGCCGCGCTTCGCCGCGTTCGCATTGTCTGATGGGAAATTGCTCTCCGACTTTCCGTCCTCGAAGCGGCGCTGCTTTGTTTCCTCCACGGCGCGCCTCGACATCTCCTGCCGGTGCTCCATGAGCGTTTGGAGTCCCTGCGCAGATGAAGGCTGTTGCGCGCACGCTTGCCAGGCTGATAAAGCGAAAGCGGCCGAAAGAGTGCAGGCGCCGATCACGCGGCACGCTGTAGTTCTCGTCAACATCATGGCCCTCCGGGACTCTGCGGCAGTCCGAAAAAGTTTTGAAACGCTGTCCTTCCTGCAGCAGTCTTACTGGACGGCGATTATACGTCCGAGTAAGCCTGCGGCAAACTATCTTCCGACACCGCATAATTACAAACATCATCGGGTGACCGATGAAACGTGCATTTGCGGTTCCGCCGCAAAACTAATTGCCTCACTCGCAGGCTTATGTTACAAGGCAGACGAGCTTTCCCAGTTCCCCTGTCATGTCAAAGCTTCCTATCTTCCTTCTCAATTTGATGTTGCTGCACGCGCTCGGTGTAGCGGTGTTGGGACAACAGTCGGGACGCATTAATGGGACAGTGCGTGTCGCTTCAGGGGCGCCGGCGCCGAACATAACCGTGATTGTTACTAATCAGGTTAGCGGCAAATGGAAGCGCGCACGCAGTAACACTGACGGCACTTACGCGTTCCGTTTGGATGCCGGAGCCTATCGTTTGCGAGTCGCGCCGCCCAATGTGGCGAAGTTTGATAAAGACAAAAACTATGGTGAGTTTGCTATCCCACGCGGTGAAGCGCTCGAGAATGTCATCGTCGAAGCCGGCAAAGATACAGTAATTGACATTCCTCTCGATCAAGTTGAACTCAAGGAAATACCGAAGCAGGCGAGCGACAAACCAACCGGCAATGCGGGCAGGGAAACAGTGCCATCAGAGCCTCAACTAGATCCGGCGCGACGAGAGGCGCGGGATCGCTGGCGTATTGGCTTTCCCGAGTATGATCGCTATGGCGATCGCGGAGCTCGCGGGCGAGATATTCCGTTTAAGCGCGGTCGCTGGTGGGATCCGTACAACCAGAGCGTGTTGAAGGGCGACTACCCAATCAAGGGCAACGAGTTGTTCATGATTCTTTCGGCCGTCAGCACTAGCGGAGTTGAACAGAGACGGGCGCCGACGTCTTCCGGCGTCAGCAGTGATGAACCAGGCAGCGGAGAGTTCTTTGGTCAGCCGGAGCAATTTGCCGCCAGTGAAACTATCCAGCTCAGCTTCGAATTATTCCACGGCGATTCCACTTTTAAGCCGCGTGATTGGGCGATCAAAATCTCGCCAACCTTCAGTATTCCCAACTACCTCAATGCTCGCGAGAATGGCGTTGTAAACATCGACGTCAGGCGCGGCGCCAATCGGACTGACACACATATTTCTCTGGAAGAGGCGTTTGCCGAGGTAAAATTGTGGGACGTAAACGCAAACTACGATTTCATTTCTGTACGTGCCGGCATCCAGCCGTTCGTATCCGACTTTCGCGGGTTCATCTTTTCAGACAACAATCTCGGCCTTCGTTTTTTCGGCGCTGCCGACAACAATCGCATTCAATATAACGCTGCTTATTTTTCGATGCTGGAGAAGGACACCAACAGCGGCTTGAATCGCTTCGACGCGCGGCATCAGAACGTTTACATCGCCAACGTTTTTCGGCAGGACTTCCTTCGCAAGGGCTTCACCATTCAGGGAAGTCTTCATTACAACGACGACCGCCGCAGCGTCGAATATGATCGAAACGGGTTTCTGGTTCGGCCGGCCTTGATTGGCGATGTTCGCCCGCACGCTGTCAAGGTTGGTTACCTTGGGCTCAGCGGCGATGGACATCTTGGCAAACTTAATCTATCGCACGCTTACTATTTCGCGTTTGGGCGTGACGACCGCAATCCAATCGCGGGTCGCAGTGTGAAGGTAAGATCAAACATGGGTGCAGTCGAAGCGTCTGTCGATCATGATTACCTGCGCTTCAAGGGTTCGTTCTTCTTTGCGCAGGGTGACGCGCACCCGACGGATGACAAGGCGACCGGCTTCGACGCGATCTTCGATGATCCGAACTTTGTTGGCGGTCAATTCTCGTATTGGAATCGCAACGGCATTCGGCTAACCCAGACGGGCGTTGGGCTAGTGCAACCCAATAGCATCCTGCCGAGTTTGCGCAGCAGCAAAACGCAGGGACAGGCGAACTTCGTGAATCCGGGAATCTTCATTTATAACGCCGGTGTTGATGTTGAACTCACGCAGCGAATCAAAACGGTTTTCAATGTTAACTATCTTCGCTTCCATCGAACTGAACCTTTGGAATACGTGCTCTTTCAGAATCGCATTCGGCACGAGATTGGCTGGGACTATAGTTTGGGCGTGGCCTACCGGCCGTTTTTGATCAACAACGTGACAGTCACGTTTGGAGCATCGACGCTGCAGACGGGCCGGGGCTTCCGCGACATTTTTACGGATCGCTCGCGCAACTGTCCGCCGGGTGTCGGTGATTTCTGTGAGCCGGATGTGATCAATCCCAGCAAGCCGCTGTATTCGCTGTTTGCGCAGTTGAAACTGGTGTTTTAGAGGGAGGCCGCAAGATTTCATGCATCTAATTTAGGCGAAATATGTGAAGCGCTCCTTGTACGTTGAGCACGGTTACTCTTAGGCTCACCACAGAGACACATAGACACAGAGGTTGCACAGAGAAAGAGTACAGTCCACGTGGAGCGAAGTTATGAATTCTCAGATAAACCAATTGACGCACGAGATCATTGGTTGCCTCTATAGAAGTTCACCGAAATCTCGGACCCGGGCTGCTCGAATCAGCCTACCGAAAGTGTTTGCGTCGAGAATTATTGCTAAGAGGTATTCCGTATCGTAAGGAATACCCTTTGCCACTAGAGTACAAGGGGATTCGATTGGAGTGCGGTTATCGAGTCGATATTCTTGTCGGAGGCGCTGTCGCAGTAGAGGTGAAATCTATTCAAGCTCTAGCTCCCGTTCACGACGCGCAACTTTTAACCTACCTCCGACTTGGTGGTTGGCGAGTGGGATTACTAATCAATTTCAACGTTGTAGTTCTTAAGGATGGGATACACAGAAAGATCATGGGATATGACACTTAGTCTCGGTGCGTCCTCTGTGTTCTCCGTGTCTCTGTGGTGAACGCCTCCTTGAATTCATTAACATAATGACTAGTCCGAGGCTTGTCCTAACATTGATTGTTGCGTCGTTTGGCATAGCGCTGCCTTTGGTTCTAGCGTCTGCCACCAAGGACGCTAAACCATTAACTCCAGGACGAGCGCGCACTCCAATTCCTATTCCAACTCTCCGGAATTCACCACAAGCGCAGCCGGCACCTCAACCTGGACTCGAAGGCTGCGTCACCTGTCACGGCCAGATCGAGCCGATGCACAAATACGGCACTACCGAAACGCTCGACAGCCTTAAAGACGGCAAGGACGCTGTCGGCCTTAGTTGTACCGGCTGCCACGGCGGCAACCCAGTGCCGGGCAAGACCAGTGATGACCCGAAGGCGGTCCAGCAGATTAAGAACGAAGCACACGTGCGAGCGAAGTTTCCCAGCCGGTGGCAACGCGATGGCAAATACTCCGGCGCCAACCCGGAACGCACCAACACTTTGCTGGCCCGCGAAAGTTGGGAGTTTGTGCGCTTCATCAATCCTGGCGATCTCCGCGTCGCTGCGAAGACGTGTGGCGGCAGCGCCTGTCACGATCTGGAATCGAAGAACGTCGCGCGAAGCATGATGTCGCACGGTGCGATGCTATGGGGCGCGGCCCTCTACAACAACGGCGGCTTTCCGCTGAAGGATGTGCGCTTTGGTGAGAGCTACAGCGAAAATGGCGCGCCGCAAACTCTAATTCAAGACCCGAAACCAACCGCTGAAGAGGCGCGCACGAAAGGCTTACTCGAATTCCTCGATCCGATCCCGCGTTGGGAGATTTCGCAGCCAGGCAACGTGCTGCGCGTATTCGAAAGAGGAGGGAAGCGTCGTCTGGAAGTTGGACTGCCGGATAAGGACGAAGATCCCGGCAAGCCCGACAAGGGACTAAGCGCGCGGGGTTTCGGCAGTGCACAGCGCACTGATCCGGTCTACCTCGGGCTGCAAAAGACGCGCCTGCTTGATCCCACACTCAACTTTCTCGGCACCAACGATCACCCCGGCGATTATCGCTCGTCAGGTTGTTCCGCTTGCCACGTCATATATGCGAACGATCGCGACGCTTCACATTCCGCTGCTTATCACGACGCCGGAAACTCCGGCCGCTCGCAAACCAACGACGTCAACATTCCCAAAAATGAATCGGGACATCCGATCAAGCACCAGTTCACCAGTCAGATTCCTACCTCGCAGTGCATGACCTGTCATATGCATCCGGGCACCAACATGGTGGCGACGTATCTCGGCATGACCTGGTGGGACAACGAGAGCGATGGCGACAAACTGTATCCCAGGAAGCAACATGAACCGTCACAGGACGAGGAGCGGGAGAAACTCGATCGCAATCCTGAGGCAGCCAGCCTCCGGGGCCTATGGTCCGGGCTTGAATTCCTGGAACGCACTGGCACACCGGAGTTTAATTCACAGTTGAAGAACACGCAGTTTGGTGATTTTCACAGCCACGGCTGGTTGTTTCGCAAAGTGTTCAAGCGCGATCGGAAAGGAAATCTGCTGGACGCGAATGACAATCTTGTCTCTTCCGACGATCCTGAAAAGTTCAAAAAAGCTGTTCACTTAAACGACATTCACCTCGAGAAGGGAATGCATTGCGTCGACTGTCACTTCCGTCAAGACTCGCACGGTGACGGCAGTCTCTATAACGAACCGCGCGCTGCGATCGAGATTAGTTGCGAGGACTGTCATGGCTCGATTCGCAATCGCTCGAACTTGTTTACCTCCGGTCCGGCCGCGGCGACAGCAACGGGCCAGGCTGCCGAACGGCGGAAGTCGCAAAACCAACCGCTCACCGGACAGGACCTGACTCGTGGAATTCGCGTGCGAGACGAAACAGGCACTCGAATTTCGCTCTTTCAACGGATTACGCGCGATCGAAAAAAGAAGGATGAAAACGGCAAAGACATCGAGCTGAAGACCGGCGACATCATTCAAAACTCGATGGTCGTGCCCGGCCGTTGGTGGCGCGTGATTCAAACCGTGGACACGATTACGCCCGGCACGCGCGACTACAACGAGAAGTCGCGTTACTCGAAAACGATTCGCAAAGACAACGCGAGTTGGGGCGATGTGCCTAAGAACGACCGGGAACTGGCGCACCGCGATTCGGATATGACTTGTGTGGCTTGCCACTCGTCCTGGGTGACCAGCTGTTTTGGTTGTCACTTGTCGATGCAGGCGAATCGCAAGATGCCTAACCGGCATAACGAAGGCGGCGATTCGCGCAACTTCACGCAATACAACTTCCAGGTTTTACGCGACGACATCTTCATGTTGGGGCGCGACGGTACCGTAACCGGCAATCGCGTCGCTCCCGTCCGCTCTTCCTCGGCCGTGCTGGTCAGTTCGCAAAATCAAAACCGCGAGTGGATTTATTCGCAGCAGCAAACGACCTCGGCAGAAGGCTTTGCCGGACAAACTTTCAATACCCATGTGCCACACACGGTGCGCGCGAAAGAAACAAAGAGGTGTACCGACTGCCACGTCTCAACCAAGAACGACAACAACGCCTGGCTGGCCCAACTGCTCTTGCAGGGAACCAACTTCGTCAACTTCATGGGCCGCTACGTTTACGTGGCTGCTGACGACGCGTTGGAAGTTGTTGTCGCAACTGAGCGTTCGGAGCCGCAAGCAGTTTTTGGCAGTTCACTTCAGAAGATCGCCTACCCTGACAACTACGAAAAATTTGTGAAGGGTGGGAGCGAGTTGACGACAGCTTACGAGCATGTGGGGAACCCGCGGGTTTTGCAGGTGCAGTTGCGCGGCGAGTATGCCTACGTGGCGGCTGCGGAAGGGGGTTTGCGCGTTTACGACGTGGCGCAAATCGATCAGAAGGGCTTCTCTGAACGAATAACTACCGCTCCTGTTTCGCGCTTTGGCCAGAAGTTTTGGGTGAAGTCGAAATACGCGTGTGCGGTTGCAGCGCCGACTACCCTGGCAGTCGATCCAGCCCGCTGGCGAATGAAGAGCGACGGCACGATGATCGATCCTGAGAGCGCGGCGAAGTTAACGGGCGATGCGCGCCGGCAACTGGTGAACGAAGAACAACCCATTCATCCTCTTTACGCGTATCTTTACGTCGCCGATAAATACGAAGGACTAATTTTGGTTAACGCCGCCACACTTCTGGATGGCGATCCGCTGAATAACTATCTGAAACGCGCACTCGATCCTGCCAGGTATCCCAATGGCGCTTTCAATCCATCTGGCGCGCTTGACGGCGCAAACAACATCGCCATTGCCGGCCACTATGCTTACCTGACTACCGCGCGCGGATTGGTTATCGTTGATATCGACGATCCGCTGAATCCACGCATAACCGGACAAATCGGTTCTCCGGAATTGAAAAACCCGCGGGCTGTGGCTATTCAGTTTCGCTACGGTTTTATCGTTGACGACGAAGGCTTGAAGGTGCTTGAACTGAGTTCGCCTGGTTCACCGAAACTTGTCTCCGGCGCTTTAGTTCCCCTTGGCGAGGCCCACGATGTTTACGTTGCTCGAACTTATGCGTATGTCGCCAATGGCAAAGATGGAATTGCTATTGTCGATGTCGAGCAGCCTGAAATGCCTCGACTCGATCAGACATTCAATGCAGAGGGCCGGTTAAACGATGCGCATCAGGTGAAGGTCGCGATGACTAACGCGAGCCTCTTTGGTTACGTCGCTGATGGCAAGAACGGTTTACGGATACTGCAGCTGACGTCGCCCGAGACTATGCCGGAATACGCCGGATTTAGTCCGCGACCAAAACCGGTATTGATTGCGACGTTCAAGACTAAAGGCGAGGCGTTAGCCATTTCCAAACCACTCGATCGCGATCGTGCTGTTGATGAAAGTGGAAATCAGGTTTCGGTGTTTGGGCGCCGCGGTGCGCGGCCGTTTAACTTCGACGAGATCATGCGCATGCTGCGGACTGATGACGGCAAGGGCAACTGGTTCGCGGTGAGCGATGCGCCGTCAACGCAGCCTGCGCCGCCCGGTAAGTAGAGCCCAACCTCTTAAGCCTGCGGAGCAGGCGATGGCCTAAAGCCTGGGGTGGAGCGGAGCGGAACCCCAGGATCGCCAACACAAAAAACTTGAAAGCCCGCGAAGCGGCCGGTAGCGGTTCGATTACATTACGTTTAATGGTGACGATTCTACTGTCGGCCGCTCCGCGGGCTGTAAATAATTTCGCACGCCGTTCCTGGGGTTCCGCTCCGCTCCACCCCAGGCTTCACGCCGTCGCCTGCTCCGCAGGCTTTGAACGAGAGGACAACCTCAATGCTCCCACCTATCCCTGCCGGCTGGCGAACCCAACTCAAAGAAGAAGTCGGCCAACCCTACTTTCAAGAACTACAACAATTTCTCGAAGCTGACCGAAAGAAGTTTCAGATCTATCCGCCCGAGGAAGATACCTTTCGCGCGCTGGAGCTGACTCCTTACGATGAAGTCAAAGTTCTGCTGCTGGGACAGGATCCCTACCCGGGCCCAAACCAGGGCCACGGGCTTTGCTTCTCAGTGAGGCCGGAGATCAAACCGCTCCCAGGATCGCTGCGTAATGTTTATAAGGAACTGGCGACAGACATTCCGGGCTTTCGCATTCCTAACAACGGCTTCCTCGAACCGTGGGCCAGACAGGGAATACTGATGTTGAATGCGGTGCTAACGGTGCGCGCGCATAAAGCGAACTCACACAAAAAGCAGGGCTGGGAACAATTCACCGACGGGATTATCAAAAAGGTCGCGGAGAAAAAGGATCGTGTTGTATTTGTGCTGTGGGGAAACTATGCCAGGGAGAAGAAGAAGCTTATTACAGAAGAGCACCACAAGATCGTAGAGGCCGGCCATCCCTCGCCACTCTCCGCGAAGTATTTTCTGGGGCAGAAATCGTTTTCGCAGATCAACCAGGCCCTCAAAGAAGTCAAACAAGCGGAGATCGATTGGCAGATTCCGGACGTCTAGAGCAGGAGTTTGGCCGCGGATCTTCGCGGGATAAACGCTGATCGGGAAGAACCATGGGCAGGTTAGTTGAGAGTAATTAGGAAGTCCAACTTCGCTGATGTGAACCCTGCTCTCTTATCTCTTTGCAGATCCGCGTTTGTCCGCGAAAATCCGCGGCCAATATTTTTACATCAAGCGCTCGCGTAGTTTTCGCAGCAGTTCCTTTGCTTCTTCAGACGACAACTTCTCCGGATCGACGTTGCGTATTTCTTCAACCACCTTTTGATTCGCCAGATCGAACAACGAAGCCTGCGCAACTGCTTTGCGACGCCCGGCCCGTCTCGCCGCTGCTTCCAGGGCGTCACTTCCCGGACTCTGTGCCATCGACTCAAGGCCGCTGCTCACGCCGGCGCCGGCGCCCTGCGCTGCCGCATGTGCCTCCGCAGTTCGCAGCGCCGCTTGCGCGGCAATCGCATCCTCTTCCGCAAACACATCAAACTCGTAACGCTCGAGTCGCGCCAATACCTCGCGCGCGTTGGCGAGAACCACGGGAGGCAAGCCGGCCAACCGCGCCACCTGGATGCCGTAGGATTTCGAAGCGCGACCACGCTCCAGGCGATGGAGGAAGACTACTTCGCCCTCTCGTTCCGCCGCGGTGATTTGATAATTCTGCGCGCCGGGTAATCGTTCGGCGAGCTCAGTCAACTCATGATAGTGAGTGGCGAACAAAGTCTTGGCTGCATGCTCGGGCGAGTCGTGAAGATACTCGGCGACGGCCCAGGCGATTGAAAGCCCGTCGAAGGTTGCGGTGCCGCGGCCAATTTCATCAAGCAAGACCAGCGAGCGGGGCGTTGAGCTATGCAGGATCGCGGCCGTTTCCGTCATCTCCACCATAAAGGTGCTGCGCCCGCGGGTCAGGTCGTCTGAGGCGCCAACGCGGGTCCAGACGCGATCGAGCAACGGCAAACGCGCTCGCTCGGCTGGAACGAAGCTTCCCATCTGGGCCAGGATGGAAATGATTGCCGTCTGCCGGAGCACTGTGCTCTTGCCGCCCATGTTAGGTCCGGTAATGATCAGCAGCCGGTCAGTCGAATTGTTCAAGTAGACGCTGTTCGGTACAAACGGATCTTCGTTGAAAACTTCGATCACCGGGTGCCGGCCCTGCACGATCTCAATCTCATCGCCGTTATGAATTAAGGGTTTGACATAACGTCTGCGAGCTGCCGTTTCTCCGAGCGAGGCCAATGCGTCAAGGGCCGCCAGGGCGCGGGCTGTTCCCTGAATGCGCTTTGTCTCCGCGGCGACTTGCCGGCATATGTCAGCAAACAGCGTATTTTCAAGTTCGATGATGCGTTCTTCGGCACCTAATACTTTCTTTTCCCAGTCGCGTAGTTCGGGCGTGGTGAATCGTTCGGCGTTAGTCAAGGTCTGACGCCTTTCATACTCGGCAGGAACGCGCGCGGTGTTGCCCTTGGACACTTCAATGAAATAGCCGAAGACGTTGTTGAATTTTATGCGCAGGTTGCTGATGCCGCTGCGCGTGCGTTCAGTCGCTTCAAGGGTAGCGATGATCTGTTTGGCATTGCGGCTGATCGAACGGAGTTCGTCGAGCTCTGTCGAGTAGCCCTCACGGATCGTATCTCCCTCGCTGATCTTTGCCGGCGGATCATCGCTGATTGCCTTAACCAGCAAGGCGCAAATTTCGGGAACTTCGTCCGCACTCTCAGACAGAATCTGCAGCAACGTGGACGGCAACGCAGCCAGGTTCTCGCGGATGGCCGGCACCTGGTAGAGCGATCGCAGAATTGCATTTAAGTCTCGAGGCGTCGCTGACCCAAAACTAATGCGTCCGACTAAACGCTCAAGGTCAGAAACATCCTTAAGCAGCGACCGCAGCTTGTCTCGGGTTATCTGCGAAGCAAACAAATCCTGCACGGCCGCGAGCCTTGCCTCAACTTCGCCTTGCTTTACACACGGCCGCAACAACCATGAGCGCAACAGTCTCGCGCCCATGCTCGTCACTGTTTCATCTATAACGCTGAGCAGCGTTCGCCCACTGGCCCCGCCCAAAGACTCGACCAGTTCGAGATTGCGGACGGTCACCTGATCCAGCACCAGGTGATCTTGCGGTTGAAAAAAGGTTAAGCCCGTTATGTGCGCAGCGGCTGCTCGTTGCGTTTCCTGTGCATAACGCAGGCACGCACCAGCGGCGCGCACTGCTTCGTCCTTGCGCTCAATTCCGTAGCCCTCAAGCGAGCGAGCGCCAAAATGACTTAGTAAGAGTTCCGCGCAATCCTTTTTTTGCCATAGCCAATCTTCAATAGGAGTCAGAGCGGCCTCGAGAAATTGATTGTGCTGGGGTTCGTTGGAAACAGTGGTTGGTGAAGGAGAGTCCACGGGTTGATCATCCGTGGCCACCCTTAAGGGCAGGGGAGCGGTTTGCGCTTTTGCAGAAAGACCGGCGTTTATTAAGGGGGCGAGCGAGCTTGGAAAAAGTAGTTCCCGCGGCGCATACGATTCCGGATCGCCGCGAATCTTGTCCCACGCTTCAACTCCGCTCTCTTGCGTTACGCGAAATTCTCCGGTTGAAATATCGAGAAAGGCCGCGCCAACTGTGTCTCCCGAACTGCAAACCGCGGCGAGAAACACAGCTTCACGAGCATCGAGAAGTTGCGGATCGATTGGAGTCCCGGGAGTGACGATCCTGACAACTTCGCGTCGCACGAGTTTCTTCGTCTTCGAAGCCTCCTCGGTCTGTTCGCAAATCGCTACGCGATAACCCTTACGCACCAGGCGGGCGATGTAGTTTGCTGCCGAGTGATGAGGGACGCCGCACATGGGCACCGCGTCGCCTCGTTCTTTGTGGCGCGCAGTCAGGGTTATTTGCAATTCGCGCGATCCGGTGACAGCGTCGTCGTAAAAGAGTTCGTAGAAATCGCCGAGACGGAAAAACAAAAGCGTTCCGGGATGTTGCTGCTTCAGCTCATGATACTGGCGCAGCATTGGCGTTTGTGGGGAAGTCGTCATAGGAAATGCTATTAAATTATTCGAATGAAGGCGCAGCGAAGACTACATCCGCGAATGATAGTTGTGCAAGGCGCTGTGAAAATTTCCGGATCGCCAGCCGCGCAAGAAACCCGGCTAGCGTCAAGTGATTTGGTGGGACCGCGGGCGTCCCGCCCGCAAGCGAGCGCGAAGCGCGAAAATGGATTGGGGCACAAGTCCTAAACACTGCGCGCATGCGGCGCGTTTGCGGGCGGGACGCCCGCGGTCCCAGCAGTTCACTTGAGTGATTTTAGTTTGCATCAAACTATGTTAGTTTCCTGAGTTCGTGAACAGCAACTCACACAATCTTGATGCGAACGCCGGTGCTCTGGCGCGTTCGCTCGAAGAACATCTGAAAACAATTCAAGCTCTGATCGACTCCCGACTTCCGGAAATCGAGGCGGCCGGTAGTCTTATCTGGGATGCTCTTAAATCCGGCCACAAGATTCTCCTATGCGGAAATGGCGGCAGCGCTGCTGATGCCCAGCACATAGCAGCCGAACTTGTGGGTCGTTATGAACAACAGCGGCGGGCCTTCCCGGCCATATCACTAACCACGGACACTTCCGCGTTAACGGCCGTGAGCAATGACTATGGCTACGAGGAGGTCTTCGCGAGACAGGTAGAAGCCCTGGCAGTCGCCGGCGACGTTCTGATTGCGATTAGTACCAGTGGAAAATCTCCCAGCGTGCTTAAGGCTGCCAACCAGGCAAGGGCGCGGGGCTGCAAGACGATCGCGCTAACGGGTTGTAGCGGCGAGCCTTTGACAGCCCACTGCGACCTGGCCGTGGTGGTTCCCTCCGACCGGACGTCGAGAGTCCAGGAGGCCCATATAACTATTGGTCATCTTTGGTGTGAAATGGTCGACCGGGCGCTTGAAGAAGCCTAAGTCCAAGGTCCAAAGTCCAAGGTCTTTCTTGCGAAGCTTGAATCAGCGCCTCGCCGCATTCCGGCTAAAGAGCTTAGGGGTACACTTGGACTTTGGACTTTGGACATTGGACATTCCACTTGACATAGATTATCGATGCATTTAGGCTCTGGGGCGCATTCAATTGGTCAATCTTTAGCTTCGGTGATTTCCCCAGAAGTCACTCCACTTCACAAGTTGGTTTTGATAACGCAGGATTTTGGAGCGTCGCTGTACGCCGTATTTCTGTCTCCGGGAGTTTGATGAAGTAACTTTTGCGGGCCCTGCTACGAAACAGAGCTGATGGGTTAGATCCTGCCGCAAGTTCTCTTAATCCCTATTAATACAATCGATGTTTCCCCAAAAAGCCAAAAGCATCGCGGAGATCGATTCAAAAACCTACCCTTTAGGGGAGAAGATCGAACATCCTGCCGATGAAGCGAGTCTGGCGCTAGTGGCTTTGAGTCACACGCCGGTCGAGCGACGTCTTTACGCAGCCATGCTCGCGGCGATAAACGGTGCCAACCAGCAAACCGAGAATCATCTCGACGAAGATCGCCCACCGGTCTTCACCGTCCGGACATTAATGGACCTCACCGGTATCGTCAGTTTGAGCACCATCCGGCGAGGCCTCGAAGGATTGGTGACGAAGTTCAGTATTGAACGCGAAGTTAAGGCTAACGGAAACGGAACTCGCGATCACATTTCAGCCTATCGCGTCTTCCCTCCTGAGCAAGTGATTGCACGACGCGAAGAGCGTGGAATGAAGTCGTATGCGAAGGGAATTGACAGCGGCGTCGGCGGCCGCGCTTTCGAGCGAGTTATCCAGCGAGTGGTGGAGAACAAGAACCTGAGCCGCCGGGAGGCGCAGGTGGCGTTGTGTTGTGTTGAAGGACTGACAAACGCGGAGATCGGTTTGCGCCTGCTGGTGAGTGAGCAGACAGTGAAATTCCATCTGCGTCACATCTTCATCAAGTTTGGAGTGAGGAGACGAGCGGAGTTGATATCGCGGCTACTGCTGTAGCGGCAGCCGGTGGCCAGTGGCCAGAGATCAGTGGCCGGCAAAACTGACGAGTTGAGTTTGAAAATTTGATGCTGCCTCGCATATGAGGTTTCCCTTCGGGGTACCGTGTGTGGACATTTCCCTGGAAATGAAAAACATACCAGGACACACGTGTGTCCGGCGGTTTGAGAGAAACGGTATTGCGGGTGGTATCCGAAGGGGCTCAAGCTGCACAAGCTTGTGGTTGGGAAGGTGGGCTCGCCCCCACCAGTCTTGAATGCCACTCAACTCGGCGGGGGCAAGCCACCCTTCCCGACCATGAGACTTCGGCCCTTGAGTGCTCTTTCTCTAACAGTGCGGCAGGCCACATAGGAACGTACGATGAGCAAAGCCGTAAGCACCAAAGACAAGAAAAAGAAAAAGAAGAAGAAGACTGCCCTCGTGATCTGCAAGGACCGGAAGGAGTTTTGGACTACCCAAACTCAATTCTGGCAGTGGGTGAGAGAGGGCGTGGTTACCAAAACCGACGATAACCCTTTAACCGGAACCTTCAAAAGAGAACACGAGGAACTACTCGTAATCCTAAGTAATACCGTCTTAAACCTGGCCCACCCTAACCACATGCGCGAAGCGTTGCTATCGCGCCGGGTTGGGCTGGCGAGAAAGTAATGAGGTTTTTATGAGCAATAAAAAGTTTGCTAGCGGCTTTGCCGTGAAGCTTTTGGTAGTGGCAGCTTGCCTTGCCATAACTGCGTTTTCCGTAAGTGGTCAACAGGCGGCTGGGCCACCGGCGGACAAAACAGCTGCGGTTAACGCTCCGGTAGCTGCTAGTGCCCGAACGACGCTGACTACAAATGACGACGACCGTTACCGGATCGGGCCCGGCGACATTCTGGATATTCGTATTCTCAATCGTCCTACACTTTCGCGCGACGCCGTTCGCGTTGAAGGAAACGGTCTGATTCGCATGCCGCTGATCGATGAAGAAATTCAAGCGGCCTGTAAGACAGAAGGCGAGTTGGCGAAGGAAATTGCCGAGCGGTACACCAAGTTTTATCGCAAGCCGCAGGTGGATGTTTTTATCAAGGAGTATCACTCGCGGCAGGTGGCAGTGATTGGTGCGGTAAACGAGCAGAGCCGGTTTGAGCTGCAGCGGCGCATTCGTCTGCTTGACTTGCTGACTTACGCTAAAGGCACTTCTCCCAAAGCAGGCCAGACCATCAACATTGTTCATGCGCCGCGACTGCAAGGGTGTCAAAAGGCAGGCGACACCGCAGATGAAGCTGCGTTTTCCAGTTATAAGCTGAGTGAAACGCTGCAAGGCGACCCGCGAGCCAATCCCTACATCGAAGCCGGCGACATCATTACGGTGCCCGAGGCTAACCTGGTTTATGTAGTCGGGAACGTCTATACGCCCCTGACCATCCCTTTGAAGGAACCCATCACGCTTTCACGCGCGGTGGCGATGGCCGGCGGCGTTAAGCAGGACAGCAAGAAAGATAAAGTGAGAATCGTGAGACAGGAGCCGGGCGCGGCCACCAGTAGAGAAATCGTGGTGGACCTGGTGGCAATTGAAAAGAAACGCGCGGACGACATCGCGCTGATGCCCAACGACATCATTGACGTGCCGACATCTGGAAGCAAGACCTTTTTACGCGGACTGCTTGGTACCGTTGCGCCTTCGGTGGCGCAACTGCCAGTGCGCATTGTGCCCTAGTTTTTGAAATTCTCTGTGCGTGCTCTGTGCCTCTGTAGTGAATGCTTAACGTTTATGCACCCCACAGAGGCACAGAGGCCAGAGGACGCACAGAGATAGCTGAAACGCGAAATTCGCAATTCGAAATTTTTAGAGGCAAACGATGAAACCATCTCGTGAACTGATCAAGCCCGAGCCCGGTCTCGAAGCCATTGACGCACCAAGGGAGTCCGGAGGCAGTCCGCATTCTTACAACTACGGAGTTGATCCCAATGCGGACTCCGACATACATCTGCTTGATTACTGGCGCGCCGTGCGGAAGCGACTGTGGCTGGTAGTGAGCATCGTTGCGCTGATTACGATGCTGTCCGTCATCTATGTCGCCCGCAAGCCGGATGTCTATCAGGCCGGCGCCCGCGTCCAGGTTGACCTGGAAAACAGCGGCGCCCTGGTAGGCAAAACGCCTTACGTCTTTGGTCCTACGAATGACCCCACTTACTTCAACACACAACTGCAAATACTCATCAGCCCGGGCCTGATGCGCCGCGTAGTTAAAGCTCTGGACCTCGAACACAACCCCGACTTCTTCAAGGGAAACTCAACTCAAAAGAGATCGACCTGGCAAACGATCAAGGGAATGATGGGGTTCGGCAGCGTCAGCAAGCCGGATGAAAGCACTGTGGCGAAGGATGATTTACAGCTTCGCACTACCGGAACCGTTTCCGCTGCTCATGAGGATCTTGCCGAGGCCAAACGTCTTGCTCCTTATGTTGGCGCTATTCTTGGAGGTCTGAAAGTTGACCCGGTAAAAGAAACCCGCGGCTTGTACAAAGAGACGCGTTTGATCGACATCACTTATACCCACACTGACCCCGAGGTAGCTGCGCGCGTCGTCAACGCCATCGCCAAAACGTATGTCTTCAACAACCTCGAGAAGAAGGGTGAAACGAACACCAGTACCGCCGAGTTTTTGGAAAAGCGTATTGCAGAGCTGCAACAGAAAGTTCGTACTGATGAAGAGAAGCTCGTCAACTACGCAAAAAACAATCAAATAATCTCGCTCGAGCCCAATCAGAATACCGTGGCCGAACGGCTTGCCGGTCTCAATAAGCAATTGCTCGAGGCGGAGAATGAACGCATCGAAGCCGAATCCAAATATAACGCCGCCAGGATCGGAGGCGCGGCCAACGCCCTCGCCGATCTCGACGCTAAACAGGTAAACGAGACTGAATCCAAACTTGCGGACCTGCGCCAGAAGCGAGCGCAACTGATGGTCGACGCTACCGAGGAAGCGCCGGAAGTTAAAGAGGTCGATCAGCAAATAGCGGAGCTTGATCGGCAGGCCAAAGAAATGCGCCTGCGCAAGAGCAGTACGATTCTGACTAATCTGGAAACGAGTTACCGGCAAACGCTGGCGCGCGAACAGGAGTTGCGCAAGTCGTTTGAAAAACAACGTGGAGAAACGCTGACCCAAAACGAAGCTGCGATTAACTACCGGATCATTCAGCAGGAAATTCAGACTAACAAAACGCTGCTGGACAATCTGCTGCAGCGTTCCAAGGAAAACGACGTAATCATGGCCAGCAAGCCAAACAACATCTCGGTTGTCGATTACGCCATCACCCCTGAGGGTCCCATCGGACCAAATCGCACGCGCACAGTTTTTGTTGCCCTGTTCCTCGCCCTGGGATTGGGAGTTGGTTTTGCGCTGCTGCTGGAATATCTCGACGATACGGTCCACTCCACCGAAGAAGTTGAACGGTTGCTGCATCTTCCTGCGCTCGCCGTCATTCCTGCGGCACTCGGAAACGGCAAGCGTCGCCTGCTGGCCGGCCCGGGAGGACTGCAGAAGCGAAACGGAAACCCGAGCGATAATCCGGAATTGTTGATGAATGCTGACGGCCGTTCGCCTCTGGCTGAATCTTACCGGCATCTGCGCACGTCCGTGTTGCTTTCAACCGCCGGGCGAGCGCCGCGCTCGTTGCTGGTGACTTCAAGTTTGCCTGGAGAAGGAAAGACAACAACCGCGGTCAATACTGCAGTGAGCCTGGCTCAAACCGGAGCAAGCGTGGTGATCATTGACGCTGACATGCGCCGGCCGCGTTTGCGCTCAATTTTCGGATTGTCGGACCGCGCCGGCTTGAGTTCGATTCTGTCCAGCGAATTGTCTGAAGCCGAATTGCTGGCAATGGTTTCGCAGGCGCCGGTAGCCGGCCTGCACGTTTTGACGGCCGGGCCGATACCTCCCAATCCGGCTGAACTATTGGGCTCCGAGCAAATGCACCGGCTGATGATTATTCTGCAGTCAAAGTTTAACCACGTCGTTGTCGACTCGCCGCCGGTTAGCTCGTTTACCGATGGCGTTTTGATTTCATCGATGGTCGACGGAGTGTTGCTGGTGGTGCACGGCGGCAAGAGTTCGCGTCACGTGGTGAAGCGGTCGCGGCAACTGCTGCAGGATGTGGGCGCCAAGATTTTTGGCGTCGTGCTCAACAACGTCAACCTGCAATCGCATGACTATTATTACTATCAACGTTATTACGGTTCGAGTTACTACAAGAGCGATGGCGAAGAGGAAATGAGTGCACCCGCCGCGGTTGCTTCGAGTTCGCTGGATCTAAGGTAGATCGATCTGGAAAGTCTTTCAAGGTGAACTTCTCCACAGACATGGAACGTCTTCAGGTAAGGAAGGCGGGCTTGCCCCCGCTCCTGACTTTACGTTTTCTGATCCGCGCAAAATCCGCGTTCATCCGCGGCTGAATATTCTCCACCTGTCTACTTTCTAACCATGAAGAAGGCGCTAATAACCGGCATCACTGGCCAGGACGGTTCTTACTTAGCCGAACTCCTGCTGAGTAAGGGCTACGAAGTTCACGGCATCATCCGGCGCGCCTCGAGCTTCAACACCGCGCGCATAGATCATCTCTACAGCGATCCACATATCAATGGCGTAAGGCTCTTTCTGCACTACGGCGACATTGGCGATTCAACCAATCTCATCAAACTGCTCTATCGAATTCAGCCGGAAGAGGTGTATCACCTGGCGGCCCAGAGTCACGTGCGCGTAAGTTTCGATATACCCGAATACACCGGCGACGTCACCGGCTTGAGCACCGTTCGTCTACTTGAAGCAATTCATGAAACAGGAGTGAAGGCGAAGTTTTATCAGGCCAGCAGTTCTGAAATGTTCGGTAAGGTCCAGGAAACTCCGCAGCGCGAAACTACACCCTTCTATCCTCGTTCGCCTTACGCAGCGGCCAAGGTCTACGCTTATTGGAGTACGGTGAACTATCGCGAGAGCTATGGACTATTTGCCTGCAACGGAATTCTCTTCAACCACGAAAGCCCCCGCCGTGGCGAAACCTTCGTGACCAGGAAAATCACGCGCGCGGCTGCACGGATCAAAACCGGCCGCCAGGAAAAACTCTATCTGGGCAACCTCGACGCCAAGCGCGACTGGGGTTATGCCAAAGAGTATGTTGAAGCGATGTGGTTGATGCTGCAGCAGGACCAACCCGACGATTTTGTTATTGCTACCGGCGAGACACACTCGGTGAAGCAGTTTCTTGAAGAGACCTTCGCCTACCACGGACTTGATTGGCAGGAACACGTCGAGATCGATCCTAAGTATTATCGGCCTACTGAAGTTGACTTGCTGATTGGGGATGCCGGCAAAGCGAAACGAATGCTTGGCTGGGAGCCACAAACAAAATTCAGCGATTTGGTGAAACTGATGGCGCAAGCAGATGCAGAGACACTCGACCCGCAGGAACAGCGCAAAGACTTCGGAGCGTCCTAACGCTCAGTATTATTTTGCATTCGCAAGCTGACAGCTTGCCTTAGTAACACCGGCGAGCGAGCGTGATGGAAAAATTCCCTTACAAGCGGATCGTAGTAACCGGCGGCTCAGGATTCCTGGGACGACATCTGGTTAAGCAACTGGAAGCGTTTCCCGATGTCGAGATCTTCGTTCCGCGTAAGGAGTCCTATGACCTGGTGGAGATCGCGAACGTCAGGCGCTTGCTCCAGGACACGAAGCCCGATCTGCTAATTCACCTCGCCGCTATCGTTGGCGGCATCGGCGCGAATCAACAGAATCCCGGGCGCTTTTTTTACGACAATCTAATGATGGGCGCGCAGTTGATCGAAGAGGCTCGCGTTTCTGAGGTGCGTAAGTTTGTGGCAGTGGGAACCGTGTGCGCGTATCCCAAGTTCACGCCTGTCCCTTTTCGCGAGGAAGACTTATGGAACGGCTACCCGGAAGAAACAAATGCACCTTACGGGCTGGCGAAGAAGATGATGCTGGTGCAGTCGCAGAGCTACCGGCAACAGTATGGCTTCAACTCCATCTTCCTGCTGCCGGCAAATCTTTACGGCCCCGGCGATAGCTTTGATCCAGCAAGATCGCACGTCATTCCAGCCCTCATCCGCAAATGCGTAGACGCGCGCGAGCGGGGTGATGGACACATCGACGTCTGGGGCACCGGCAATGCTTCGCGTGAGTTTCTCTACGTCGCCGACTGTGCCGAGGCAATTGTGAAAGCTGCAGCCGAGTACGACGAAGGCGAGCCGGTGAACATCGGTTCGGGCAGCGAGATAAAAATATCAGAGCTGGTTAAGCTGATCGCCGGGTTAACAGGATTCGAAGGCGAGATCAGATGGCAAACCGACAAGCCTGACGGCCAACCCCGCCGCAGCCTCGACGTCTCACGCGCCCATGAGAAGTTTGGCTTTCGCGCCAGCACCTCCTTCGAAGATGGGCTACGACGAACGATCGATTGGTACGAAGAGACTGCGAAACTCGTTGCAGCCGAGGTTTACTAACACCGCGATTTTGAGTTCCCATCCCGTCTGCTTATTCCGAAGTTCCTAATGTCAGCTCAATCTGAAATCAGCAATCCGCAAACCCAGATCGGTTTGCCCACATTTTTCATTGACCCACCCAGCGGCTGGACGTCGATTGGATTTCGTGAGTTGTGGGCTTACCGCGAGCTCCTCTACTTCCTCACGTTGCGCGACGTTAAGGTGCGCTATAAGCAGACTGCGCTTGGCGCTGCCTGGGCGATCATTCAACCGCTCTTCATGATGCTCGTCTTCAGTTTGTTTTTTGGCCGCTTGGCAAAGCTTCCGTCAGATGGAATTCCTTATCCGGTATTTACTTTCTGCGCGCTCTTGCCGTGGCAGTTATTTGCGCACGCCCTAACGGAGTCGAGTAATAGTCTGGTGGCGAACGAACGTCTGATCACAAAGGTCTACTTCCCGCGATTGGTGGTGCCGCTGTCCGCCGTGCTTGGCGGCCTGGTGGATTTTGCTGTGGCTTTCGTCATTCTTATGGTGATGATGTTTTATTACGGCATTGTTCCCACCTGGGCAATCGTCACGCTGCCGGCCTTCATTATCCTGGCAATCATGACAGCGCTTGGTGTAGGCCTCTGGCTCTCGGCACTCAACGTCAAGTATCGCGACGTGCGCTATACGATCAACTTCTTGATTCAGTTTTGGCTGTTTGCGACACCGGTCGCGTATTCGAGTTCAATTGTCCCCGAACGCTGGCGCGCGCTCTATGGCCTAAATCCGATGGCCGGAGTGGTTGACGGATTTCGCTGGGCGTTGCTCGGGAAGCAACCACCCGGCGCGATGCTTGCCGTCTCGTGTGGTGTGGTAATAGCAATTCTGATCGGCGGGCTCTATTACTTCCGTCGCATGGAGCAGGAATTTGCGGATGTTATTTGACATCCTCGTAAGACGCTCAATCCGTAAGTGACAAAGATGATTAAAGTTGGAGTGATTGGCTACGGTTACTGGGGTCCTAATGTTGTGCGCAACTTCATGGAGTCTGCTAACTCAACTGTCGCCGCAGTCAGCGATTTGCGGCCCGAACGATTGACACGACTCCGCAAGAGCTACCCTTCAATCAAGACGCTTACGGATTGTAGAGAGTTGATTGCCGATCCCCAAATAGATGCAATTGCCATCGCTACGCCGGTCTCATCGCACTTCGATCTCGCAATGGCCTCGCTGCAGGCAGGCAAGCACGTGTTAGTTGAAAAGCCTCTGGCAGCCAACTGCGAGCAAGCGACCAGGTTAATCGATGAGGCCGCGCGCCGGAAGCGCATTTTGATGGTCGATCACACATTTGTATACACCGGGGCTGTACGTAAGATTCGCGACTTGATCTCAACCAATGCTTTGGGAGAAATCTACTACTATGACGCCGTACGAGTGAATTTGGGACTGTTCCAGCACGACGTGAACGTAATATGGGATTTGGCAATACACGATCTCTCCATCATGGACTATGTTTTACCCTATCGCCCGGTAGCTGTGTCTGCTACGGGCATCAGCAATATTCCGGGACAGCCTGAAAATGTTGCCTACATCACACTGTTTTTCGCGAATACATTAATTGCTCACGTCCACGTCAATTGGCTTACTCCGGTGAAGGTTCGCCACACGTTAATCGGCGGAAGCGACAAGATGATTCTTTATGACGATCTGGAACCGAGCGAGAAAGTGAAGATCTACGACAAGGGAGTCTCACTCTCCCAGAATGGCGATGCAGTATACGAAATGCTCGTAAGCTACCGTTCCGGCGATATGATGGCGCCTAGACTAGATACCGCCGAGGCCTTGCAGCGCGAAGCAGTGCATTTTATTGATTGTATTGAGAATGGCACTGAGCCCGAGTCCGACGGTCAATCTGGCCTGAGGCTGGTGCGCATTATTGAGGCGGCTGAAAGATCGCTGCGTGGTCGCGGGGAGCTAGTCGAAATCCTCTTATGATTCTCTTTCGCTTGGCCAAACTGGCCACCGATCGTAATCCCTCGAATTAACTTTGATTCCATCTGGGCGGAGGGGTCTGCGCGAAATTTTCAAGGATAAGAATGGCTGAATTAGCAATCAACTGCACGGATTTAGGCAAGCGCTACCGAATCGGACAGCAACAGCGCTACAAGGCCTTAAGGGACGTCCTCGCGGAGGCGGCTATCTCCCCCTTTCGTCGTATGCGTGCTGCGATAAGCAGGAACGGACATTCAGTCAACGATCTGCAATTTTCGAATCATATCTGGGCGCTTCAGGATGTTTCTTTCGACGTTAAGAGCGGCGAAGTACTAGGAATCATAGGTCGTAACGGTGCTGGTAAGAGTACATTGTTGAAGATTCTTTCTCGAATTACCAAGCCAACCCGCGGTCATGTGACGATCCACGGACGTATAGCTTCTCTTTTGGAAGTTGGTACGGGTTTTCACCCTGAACTCACAGGTCGTGAAAATCTCTATCTTAGTGGCGCGGTTCTTGGGATGAAGAAAACAGAGATCGAAAAGAAGTTCGATCAGATCGTTGACTTTGCCGAAATCGACAAATTTATCGATACGCCCGTTAAGCGTTACTCCAGCGGGATGCAAATGCGTCTTGCTTTTGCCGTAGCAGCGCACCTTGAGCCGGAGATTTTATTGGTAGACGAGGTGTTAGCTGTCGGCGACTTCGAATTCCAAAAGAAGTGCCTGGGTAGAATGCAGGACATTGGCGAGAGTGGCAGGACGGTATTATTCGTAAGCCATTCGATGCCTACGGTCCAACGTTTATGCCAGAGGGGAATTCTTCTTGTTAAGGGTTCCGTCGCAGCAGATGGGCCTGTTAACGATGTCGTTAATGAATATTTAACCACGAACATGACCTCGAGACACGTGGGCACTGTAATTGATGGAAAGGTGACGATCACCGAGGCGACAATCATGTGGGCACAAAGCGACGGCCTGCGCCTTGAGGTCAACTTTGTCTCACCGTTTATGCTTTGCCCGCCCATGTTAGGTTTGGTGATTTATGACGCAATGGGCGCGCCTGTCTTCGGTACAAATCCCAGATTTGACGTTCATGCGCACCAGCCTCGATCGATGAAAGCGGGGACAATTACTGTAAAGATTTCCACGGAAGCTTTGCGGCCCGATACGTACCACGTGTCATTGTGGTTAGGCGATCAATATCAGGACTATTCCATCGTCGATCGAGCTCTGTATGTAGAGATTGGGACGGGAGCACAGGAAGCTTGGCGGCCACCACGAGATGTTATTGGCAATATTCGACTAGATACAGAATGGAGTTATCAGATTCACGATAGCCATCGTTCTGAACAATTGGAGCCAATATGAAAAGTAGAGTGCTTGAAAGGGCTCCCATATCTGATCCATTGTGCATCGATGACAGCTTTGTTGAGGATGTAGAACGCTATCTTTTCGCTAAGGAATTCGTTCGCGGAAAAAGGGTGGTCGACATAGCTTGTGGTACTGGATACGGCTCTTATTTAATGTGGAAGCAGGGAGGCGCGCGATCTGTTTTAGGTGTTGACTCCTCAGACGAGGCTATCGCTATCGCGGAGCGTTTCTCTGTGCCGGGGATAGTAGACTTCTGCTTAGGTGCCGCAGAACTCATTCCAATAGAAAGCTCAACAGTTGAGGTTGCAATCAGCATGGAAACGATTGAGCATTTGTCTGATCCGCTTCCTTTGCTTAAGGAGTTGAGACGCACTCTCGGCGTAGGTGGCATGGCGATAATCTCTACTCCTCTTAACAACGACGGGACGCGACTAAAACCGGAAAACCCCTATCATCTTCGCGAGTATTCTTCTCAAGAGTTCAGCGCGTTAGTAGCAAGTGTCTTTAACAAAGTGGAAATGTACACGCAGTTAACTAAGTACCAAGATGATCTATGGCCCGAGTCCCTTGAATCAAAACAGATTGTTTCGAATTCCAGGCGATACTTGAGGTTAATTACTCCCGCGCCGTTAAGGCAATTCATTCGAGGGGTGGTGGGCTCACGCGGATTGCACGCCTCTAGGTCTCATGTTGTCAAAGGTATTAACGAACAAGGCAGTGTCCAAATTGCTGTTTGCAGTTTTTAATTCGCGGTATGCTTGAGTTGAAGAAACGAGTCCTCATCAACGTTATGCTTTTTGGTGCCGGCGGCGGAGCTACTCACCTACTGCATTTATGCCGGACGCTCGTTAAACAGGGCGCAGAGATTACCTTGGTGTGCAGATATGCCCACCCGAGCACTCCGCTCCTTCAAGCGGCTCATACCATTCCAATTCGCGTTGTCGTAACGCCGTTTTCAAGGAACCGGCGGCTCTATCGTTTTTCCACGGCTTGGGCCTTATTGTTCTGGCCTTTCTTGCTAGGAAGAAGAAACTACGACGTTCTTTATACTTGGGAACTGAGCAGCTTCACCCGTTTTTTAAGTCGCTTTGTTCGTCGTGGAGGAGCTTGCTTGCTGCAAAAGATTGGCGAGCCTTTAGCACACGCGCTTTCGAACGATGATTCTCTGGAAGGTTTATTAGATGGATTGATGGTCGAAACGCCCATACATGCTGAGGCAGCAGAGCGATACTTGAAGCGGAATGTTTCTGTGCTGTCGTTGCCTCTTATTGGGCACTGTTTCAGGCCGCCAGAACGCAATGGTCATTGCCCAGGCAAAGTGTTTCGGATCACGTTTCTCGGGAGATATCACTCTGACAAGGGCATTTATCGTTTGCTGGAGATATGGCCAACCTTAGGCATCGGAGAGGCAGAACTAAACTTTTATGCATGGGGTTCTGACCGTGATGAACTCCAACGGTGCGTGGTCTCCCTAGGACTGCAAGATCAGATTAAGTTGAATGATGCTTACACTACTGCCGAAGAGCTCACGGTCATTCTTACTAATACCGATCTCGTGGTACTTCCGTCAGAAACAGAAGGCTTTCCGGTTGTTTTGCTGGAGGCAATGGCCCATGGAGTTCCTTTTGTTGCAACTGACGTAGGTGCAGTGCAGTTATTGGCTAATGAGAATCCCGATGTGAGGGTTGTTCCGCTGGATAACTCCAAGTTGAAAGCCGCAATTGAGGAGATGGCGGTGGCGATTCGCTCTGGTCTCGTCAATTCCAAGAGGTTACAAGCTTATTATAACAGTCGATATGGTTATGACTTGCTTACTCAAAAATGGGCCGAGGCACTTCTGTTCTGGAATCCTTCTTTGAAGTTGGGTCTAACTCAAAATCAGGATCATGGCTAGAATCTGCCTAATCACGCCACACCACATTTCGTTCCAGCCCCGAACTCTGCGCGAGGCCGACGCGCTGTTTGAAGCCGGCCATGACGTCCGTGTTGTCTGTCGACAAATGGACGGTGCACTAACAGGTTATGACAGGGAAATAATGAACTCCCGGCAATGGCGTTTGCAGCCGGTTGACTTACATCGCAATGGTCCTAACCGATATGGATGGATGTTTGACAGCGTGCGTTCTAAGTTGTTCGACAGGCTATTTAATATGGGTGTTAAGACGGTGAGCACCGGAGCGCGTGGTTATTTGAAAGGATTCGGCAGGTTAAAAGCGTTAGCAATGGGAGAACCTACGGATTGGTTCATTGCCCACACACAATCGACCTTGCCAATTGCGGCAATGGCTGCAAGACGTTGGAGCGCAAAGCTGGGCTTTGACTGTGAAGATTTGCTGGCAGAAATGAGAACTGATCCGAGCGAGATCGTTAACCTGCTCCAGCGGCGCTATCTTCCACTTTGCGATTACGTATCTGTGCCATCCCAATGTCTCGGTAATCGTCTCGCAGAGGCGCATAAGCTTAACAACCTCTTGGTCTTGCACAATGTGTTTCCGCTCCATTTTGCGAAAGACTTACTTCCTCCCAATAACCGCGTCGCGAAACCCGTGCTGCGCCTCCACTGGTTCGGGCAGACAGTTGGCGAAGGGCGTGGTGTAGAAGAAGGTATCCAGGCATTGGGACTTATTGGAAATAAGTATGAGAACGTGGAACTCCACTTAAGGGGACGCCTAAATCAACGGTCTCGCTTAACGTTGGATAACTTGTCACGCCAATACAGAGTAACGAACAAAGTGATTTTTCATGCCCCTCTTCCGCCACAAGATCTCATTAGTTCAATGGATCACTTTGACGTAGGTTTGGCTCTTGAGCGGCCCGACCATGGAAACTATTCGTTGGCTGCCTCAAACAAGTTGCTAAGTTATCTTCTGGCTGGCTTGGCAGTCGCCGCTACCGATACCCCGGGGCACCGTGAAGTGATGGACCAAACGCCAGCTGCAGGCTTTGTTTACCCGGCCAATAACCCCGCCGCCCTGGCCGCTCGCTTGTCACAATGGGTAGACAACCGAGGCGCCTTGCTGGCCGCACAAAACGCCGCTTGGGATGCAGCCCGATCGAAGTTTTGTTGGGATATTGAAAAGGAAAAGTTGTTGGCTGTCTTCCAACATGGGCAGCAATATGCGATTGGCACCGGCTGATGTCTAAAAAAGATAGTGCGCCAGCTGATCTTATTCCCGTCCGACCGTAATGAAGAGAGTAGTCATTATTGGGGCGGATTTTTCACCCAGTAGTTTGCCTCCGGCAACTCGGATAAGGTTTTTCGCAAAGCACCTCCCGCAGTTTGGTTGGGAACCAGTTGTGCTAACGACTCAATCGGGTTACTACGAATCTCAGATAGACATGGAAAATGAGCGGCTCGTTCCAGACGGTTTGCGCGTTGTTCGGACGCCGGCTCTGCCGGCCTCGTTGATGCGAAAAATCGGAATAGGCGATCTTGGCCTGCGCACTATTGGAAATCATTGGCGGGCGTTATCAAAGTTACAGAAAGAGAATAAGATCGATCTCATCTTCATCCCGGTACCTCCATCAATAACTATGGTGCTGGGAAGATTAGCGAATCTGAGATTTGGCATTCCATACGTCGTGGATTATATCGATCCCTGGGTGACCGATTACTATTGGACGTTACCGCGAAAACAACGCCCTCCAAAATGGTTGTTGTCTTATGTGTTGTCGCGGTGTCTGGAGCCATTCGCGCTCAGGCGCGCCCGACATATTACAGGGGTTTCCCAAGGCACTACAGATCAGGTAGTAAGGCGATATTCTTGGTTGTCGCGAGCCGATGCAACGGAGATTCCATATGGGGCCGAAGCTGGAGATTTCGAGTACCTAAGAGAGCATCCGCGTCAGAATCCAGTTTTCGATGGGGAAGACGGAAAGATTCACATTTGTTCTGTCGGTGCCTATGTCGAATCGATGGAACAAACCCTCCGCGCGTTTTTTAAGGCGTTTCTCGCCGCACATAAGAAGTCTCCTGAGCTTTTTGACAATGTCTTGCTGCATTTTGTTGGTACTACTTATGCCACCAACGGGGCGGATCCCTTTAGGGTAACTGCCATAGCGCGGGATTGTGGTATTGAGGAATGGATACGTGAACAACCGCAACGTGTGTCCTATCTCGATTCATTGCAAATTATGCTGGATTCGCAGGCGCTTATTCTCTTGGGTTCTTCCGAGCCGCACTACACGGCGTCCAAAGTTTTCCCCTACATACTGGCGGAGCGACCGCTGTTGACGATCTTCCACGAGGACAGCAGCGTTAACACAATTCTCGATGAGGTTAGACCCGGGCGGACTGTAAGGTTCAGAGAAAAGCAAAATCCCTGCGAGTTAGCGGATGAGATTTCCCATCATCTCGAAGACATGGTTGGTGAAATGTTACGTGGGGATTGGATTCCCAATATCCGCTGGGAAGCGTTTGATCCGTACACAACTAAAGCCCTGACTGGGCGCTTGGCCGAAACGTTTGATAAGGCGGTTGCGGAGTAAGTTGTTAGTGTCAGCTTTTTGCGTGCAATTTCCGGTTATAGAAACAGTTAAGGCGAACTCGAAGGCTCTGGGAGGAGTGCACTGTCCGGTCTGTGAGAGTGAGTGCACCGCTCCGCCACTCTATCGCTACACCGTTGAACAAGCCGCCGCCCATTTTTGCCCGCCGACGCGAAATCCGGAACGTAACCGCAGACTGCGGAACTGTATAGCTCGTCTGTGGGGAAGAAGCCATTGTCTAATCCTGCGCTGCGATCAGTGTGGATTCGGTTTTGGGTATCCATTTGTTGGGGGGGATGAGGAATTCTATGGAATCCTACTCGAACAAAAAGACTACCCTATTTGGCGTTGGGATTATGATGTGGCCCTTACGGAAGCGATTGAAAAGTTCACTGGGGGCAAGATTCTGGACATCGGTGCCGGGGTCGGAAACTTTCTGCGCCGCTTGGATGAGACCTGGGAATGTTATGCAGTCGAAGGTAGCGAGTTGACGAGGCGTGAACTCGAAGGTTCAAGAATCAGGGTCTTTCGAGATTTAGAAGAAGCAGCCAACTCTCATGCAGGAACATTTCAGGTTGTCACGCTTTTTCAGGTGCTCGAACATGTCGCTGAATTCGACTTCGTTCTCAAGCAGTGTCGAAAGCTGCTGGCGCCGGGCGGCAGATTGGTAGTAACCGTGCCAGAAGGAGAGGCAATGATTCGCCAGGAGATGGTGACTGGTTGTGCCGACATGCCGCCAAATCACCTGAGTAAGTGGACGCCCGCCAGTCTCCGCCGTGTCTTAACACGAATTGGATTTGAATGTGGGGATCCTATTCCTGAGCCCTCGTCATTGAACAGTTTGCGAGCGAATTTGCACATGCGCGTCAGCGCGGATGCCGCAGATTCCAATTCGATTTCGGCGCAAGCTTACCGCGTTAAGAATAAGCCCCTCAGGATAGCGGCACTTTCGCTTCTCGCTGTGCCCGCTTTCTTGAGATTGCTTCCAAACGGCCGGCATCTTCTAGCTGGCGGAGCCTTTGCGATCGTTAGCGTCGTACCGAGTTGACGAAAACGTCGCTAAGTTACTTGACGCATTTGATTAAAATCTGGCAGCAGGATGAAGGCCGAGAGAAGCACCACTTAGCATGTTGTACTGTCACGCCAATTTACCAAAGGCAGGACTAGGGAATCGACTTTTCCCCTGGGCTCGATGCCGCGTGTTTTCCTTCAAAAACAACGTGCCGATGCTTCGTCCGACGTGGGCACAACTACGGATCGGTCCGCTCTTAAGAGGAGAGTCTGATCTCAGACACTATTCGGATCTATTTACGACCGGCCCAGACGAGGTTACCAGTGTCAAGAAATTGTTCATAAAGTGCATCTCCCATCGGGAGCCAGAAGATGGTAATGGCTTCGTGGCGACTTCGAACGGCCGAACAGTAATCAGAGTTTTTGAGGGTGAGCAGGATCGGTTCCAACAGCTTAACGGTTGGCACGAGTTTCTCAGTGCCGAACTCCTCGCTATTACTCGACCACGATGGAGAAACGCTGTTGAGCAGATCGGAGAAGTTCCCCTGGGCATTCATGTGAGGATGGGAGACTTTGTTGAGCCGGGAACAAACGAGGCTAATCCACACGTTCGGGCACCGCGCTCATGGTACGTCGAAAGTTTAAGACAAATTCGGAAGGCTGCAGGTTATCCAGTTCGCGCAATTCTGGTTTCAGACGGCAAGGAGAACGAACTCCAAGAATTACTGGTCGAGGAAAATATTTCACTGGTACGAACTGGTTCGGCAATTGGTGACCTGTTGTTGTTATCCCAGAGCAAAGTCTTAATCGCCTCTGCGGGTAGTTCCTTCAGCGCTTGGTCAGCTTTTCTAGGTCAAATGCCAAGCATTGCTCATCCATCGAAGTCGTTTGAGTGGTTTAACTTGATCAATCAAAAAGGCAGTTACTTGGGCGGATTCGATCCGCTGGAACCAGATGACTTGTTTCTTCGCCAAGTTGAAGTGGTTTTTGCTGGAACGGAAACGAAAACGTACCCGCCGGTTTCTTAACAAAGCTTCTGTCGGAATGCCAACTTTGCACGTAAGACCTTGCGGCCCTTGAAAACTTTAACGCAGTTACGGAGTCGCGTCAGTCTCGGTTCACTGAGGCAGATACTGTTCAATCCTTACCTGATTAGACGAATCCCGAGATACTTAATTGATCTTCGGTCTTACCGCAAATTGGAATTTGCGGCCACCGGCAAGCTTGCGAAATTAAGGTTGTACCCGTGCCTTCAGGATGATACGCACCTTCAGAGCGCACACTCATATTATTTTTACCAGGATTGCTGGGCAGCTAGGCAAGTGTTTAGAGAGCGGCCGGCGTGGATAGTTGACTTGGGTTCTACTTTGCTGCTCGTTGGAATCTTGTCGCAGTTTGCGAAGTGCATATCGGTAGACTACAGGCCCATACAAGTCGATTTGGCGGGATTGCATCCTGTCGGTGGAACACTCCTGAACCTACCTTTCCAGGACAACTCCCTACCATGCGTTACCACGATGTGCGTCTTGGAACATGTCGGACTGGGGCGCTATGGCGATCCACTATCCCCACTAGGTACTTTGCAAGCGGTCGCCGAAATAGCGAGAGTAGTCGCACCTGGCGGAATAGTTGTATACAGCGTTCCAGCGGGATCGGAGATGAATGAATTCAACGCCCACAGGCGTTTTACACACGGGCAGGCCGCCGCGTTTTTTGAAGGATGGGACCTTGTTGACTCGTGCGTCTTAACGCCCGCTCCCCGGGCCTTTCAATCAGATGAGACTCTGTCAGAATGTAGCGATCCTGTTGTCTGCTTTTGCTTCCGCAAGCCGGATAAAACGGTCTGATTCAATTTGTTTGACGCGATGTCGCGTGGTCGCTGAGGACGATTGAAGAACAACCTCTTGATTTCTTAATGAAGCCTAAGCGTCTCGCGATTCTAACGACACATCCAATTCAATATCACGGGGCGTGGTTTCGAAGGTTGTCATCTGAGCCAGGGCTTGCTGTTGAAATTCTCTATTGCCACAATGCGACGGCCCGAGAACAGGCGAACGCAGGTTTTGGGGTTGAATTTGACTGGGATGTTTCCCTGCTTGAAGGTTATTCACATCGTTTTCTCAAAAACGTCGCGAAGCATCCAGGCATTGTGGGTTTTAGCGGACTTGATACTCCTGAAATCTTAGATATCCTCGCGCGTGAACGCTTTGATGCCGTGATGATAAACGGCTGGCACTACAAGAGTGCATGGCAGACGATGCGTGCGTGTTGGAAGACGAAAACTCCGGTCATGGTGCGCAGCGATTCACACTTGTATACGGAGCGATCAGGTTTGAGGCGAGCAGCGAAGATACCGCTTTATCGGTGGTTTATTTCAAAGCTCGACGTTTGCCTGCCAGTAGGGACATGGTCGAGGGACTATTTCTTGCATTATGGCGCGAGGAAAGAGCGAGTATTTGTTATTCCGCACGTTATCGATACCGCTTACTTTCAGAGCGAATCGAAAAGGCTTGAGTCGGGACGAAGCCGACTTCGTGCCAAGTGGGGCCTTAATGACGCCGCCGTAGTTTTTCTTTTTGCGGGAAAGTTTATCGATAAGAAGCGACCGCTGGATTTTGTGAACGCAATCGAACGGGCGAGGTCGCACGGATCCGAAGTGGAAGGATTGATGGTCGGTGATGGACCATTGCGCACGGCCTGCGAAGATTTAGCAAGACAAAAGAATCTTCCAATCAGGTTTTCGGGCTTCCTCAATCAGTCTGAAATAACTGCGGCCTACGTAATCGCTGACGCACTGGTGTTGCCGTCCGATGGAGGCGAAACCTGGGGCTTGGTAGTAAACGAAGCGATGGCCTGTGGAGTGCCTTGTTTTGTAAGCGACAGGGTGGGCTGCGGACCAGACATGATCAGGACTGGTGAGACGGGTGCTTTGTTTCCGTTGGGTGACACCGAAACGCTCGGAGAAATATTGTCAGAGTTCGCCGCAAATGAAAAACAGATGGTTTGGATGGCTCGTTGCGCCAGGAAACACGCACAAGAGTACACAGTGGACGTCGCCGTTGAGCGAACGATCCGGGCTGTAGAGATAGTAAGCACATGAAAGCTCTTGAGAAGAATATCGCAGCCAAATTGAAGTTGCGGCCCTTTGTTGCGGCGACGGGGATCCCTTTATTTGTAACAATATTGCTTTATCTTTGGCGCCTCAACGAAGTCACGCCCTTACAGTTACTAATCGCGTTTCTGCTGTTGCTTTTACCTTGGCAAGACTATCGCGGCTGGCGGAGGGGCGGTAAACCGGCCTTACCCGTCTTCGCCGTGTTGGCCTTTATGTATTGGCTGTATTATGTGGTTCCGTTTTTCCTTGAGGATCATGTCTTCGCCACTATCTACGAACCCATGGGTCATGAATTGACGTCAGACACGATTACTCTTGCCTTGTTAATGGCTTTGATTGGCGTTTGCGCTCTTTGGCTCGGAATGAGGTTGGGAAGCGCTAGATTTGTAGTGCCTCGCGTCCGGTTATCGCTTGAGCTAAAAAACTCGAAACTCCACTATGTGCGGGCCGTGCTCATTGTGGGTAGCCTGCTCAGCTTATCGGACACTCCTGTGAGACTTGTAGGCGAGGGCAGCAGACAACTCGTAGGAATCATGGTGTCCTTCGTTCCCATACTCGCTTTTGCGATTTTATTTCGTACTCACATACGAAAGCAAAGCACCTTTTTTGACAGAGTTCTGGTTTTCGGATTCTTGGGAATAAGGTTGGTAGGAGGTCTATCTTCGGGTTGGTTAGGTGTGACGGCCTCAATTCTCGTCGTGTGTGGCGCAATATATCTCTTGGAGCACCGGCAAATGCCGCGGTTGGCTGTTCTTGGTGTTGTCCTGTTCACGGTCTTTTTTCAATTTGGTAAGGAAGACTTTCGAAAGACTTACTGGCAGGGCGGAGAAGTGGCACAGGTGGAACAGGGTAGTAGGACCGAACGGGTGAAATTCTGGATAGATAGCTCCCTGGACAAATGGAACGATGTTCTGAATGATCCAAATGCTCTCCGTCGAGCTATTAGTCCGAGCGTGTCGCGGCTTTCACTTCTCAATCAAACAGCCAATGTCATTGATCTAACTCCTTCTGTTGTTCCGTACCAGTATGGCTGGCTGTATTCATATATGGCGATTACCTGGATCCCGAGGTTCGTATGGCCCGATAAGCCTTCGATGAGCGAAGCGAACCAGTATTACCAGGTAGCTTACGGTTTGTCCTCGGAAGAAGACCTCAGTAGAGTGTCGATTTCGGTTGGAATCCTTGCTGAGGGGTTTATGAATTTCGGCTGGGTGGGAGCCGCAGGCATTATGTTCCTCGCGGGCGTCTTCTTCGATTTTTTTCAGCGGACTTTCCTGGCAAGTACGTCGGGGGCATTAATGACCGCAATAGGTGTAATACTAATTCCTCAGTTTCTCTCAGTCGAATCGCAGATGGCGCAATATCTCGGCGGCATAGTGCAGCAGGTTGTTGTTACGCTCATTGTGATGTTACCGATAATTAGTGTTCGCGACATCCGACGACGTCGCGTTTCTCAGTCCCTCAGAACGATCGACCAAAACCCCCTGCTTGCGCCGAAATGAGATCCCAAACCGGTTGAACTACAACAACAGACAAAAGCGAAGGGTCTTGGGCCTTTTTCCTTATTTCGGCCCAGAAGCTATCGGCGGAGTCCAAGCCAGCGCGCGTATTGCATGGCAAGCAGTGACCGAAAATGCAGATGCGCCAGCACTGTTGGTTTATGCAAGCGACAGCCATACCGGGGCGTCAGGAAATGGAAACGGGACGCTAATCGTCAATTCCAAAAGGAAGGCGGTATACCACGCACTCACCGGAAAGTGGCCGCAGGATCTTGTCTTCGTTTGGCACTTGGGACTGCTGCGACTACTCCCATTCTTCCGCTTCTCTAAAGTCCGCGTCGTGCTGATGTTGCTTGGCATTGAAGCCTGGAAAGAGCACGGCGGGCTAACTCGCAAACAATTGGAAAAAGTCGATCTATTCCTGAGCATCAGCGAACACACCTGGCGAAACTTTCTTCACTTCAATAACCAGTGTGCGGATAGGAAGCAGCGCACGGTTCTCTTGGGAATCGGAGACCCTCTGCAAGGGGAAACGCCTGCTCCATCAGCCACACCCGCGGCGTTGATGTTGAGCCGCCTATCCAAAGATGAAGACTACAAAGGACACCGTGAAGTGATCGGGGTCTGGGCTCGCGTGATGCGAAGCGTTCCGGGCGCAGAGTTATGGATTGTGGGCGATGGCGACTTGCGAAACGATTTGGAGGATTTGGTAGTCCAGCTGAACCTTGCAGAACATGTGAGATTCTGGGGTCGCGTTTCAGAAGAGACAAAAGAGAAACTACTGCGGGACTCTCGTTGCTTGGTGATGCCCAGTCGCGGTGAAGGATTCGGACTCGTCTACCTGGAGGCAATGCGTCTCGGACGACCTTGTTTGGTGAGTACGCTTGATGCGGGCAGGGAGGTCGTTAATCCTCCCGACGCTGGTTTGGCTGTCAATCCGGATAATGAGGTTGAGTTGGCGGACTCGATTTGTCGCCTGCTCGGCGATGGCCGCGAGTGGAAACACTGGTCAGAAAAGGCGCGCCACCGTTACGAAGAGAATTTCACAGCGAAACACTTTCAGGAGCGATTACGCGTCGCGTTATTCCCAGACTCGGTTCTCATGGCTACCCAAAGTCAGAACCGGGAGCGCTAGATCAGGAAGCAGGCGGCAGGAGCAGGAGGCAGGTGAACGAAGGATGTTTTTATGCCGCCTGCTCCTGATTTAGTATGTCCAGTCTCAGTTCCACGGAGTCATCGCTGGTCAGGAAGGAAGGAGAACGCTATTATTAGTTGACATCGCCCGCGGAACAGTTGAGCGCCCCTCGACTCACACATCACACAAAAGGGGAACTCGATGAAAATGTTGACTGCGGTTTTGTTTTTACTTTGCCTTAGCGTCTCCGTTTCTACTCAAACTAATCCAGATATGGAAGGGCTACCAATTCAAAACCCTGATAACCTTGTAATAGGTGCAGACAGGGACAACGTTGATCCATCCAAGCGCGTAACAATTAAAGTTAGCGGTAGGGAGGCGGTTACTGTAGGGCGTGTCGTTGATCCGATGGCCACCACAGTAAATCTGTTTGGAATAGGAATAGGCGTCGGTTTTCGTGACATCAAAGCGCTCATCGACTTCGGCGGGGCAAATGAACTTGGCTCTACTGAGATTATGCGTGTCCGCACCAACGAAGCGGGAACAGCAGATTTTGGCTGGACTCTGGCAAAGTACGCGGGCTCAAACGGAGAGACGCGACAGGACAATCAATTCTGCTGGGGGTATAACGTTGGTCCGGCAGGCAATAAGCTTGTTGCTTCCGAACATCTCTATGGGCACTGCATTGAGAATCGCTATAAGACGGCCGGCGGAGCGACACAGTTAGAAGAGTACAATCTCTTTATTCCCGGTGACGATTGTGTGGGACCACGATGCTTCGCACAACGCACTGCATCAATTACGCCCGATCTAAGGAACGGCTTCGTAATTAATCGCTTTGAGGGTCTGGACCTCATGGAAAGCAACGTAACCAAGATCAGGCTCGACTCGAATCTCAGCTTTTTAGATTCGGCGGGAACGATTT